>Ga0214477_100184_pt1 | contig 43774 bp, 29 predicted proteins | sample M1_20Mar14CPVII9_FD_165058 | JGI IMG/M metagenome (GOLD analysis project Ga0214477, IMG submission 165058) | Marine eukaryotic communities from Monterey Bay, California, United States - M1_20Mar14CPVII9sort6BwellC16 | ecosystem: Environmental > Aquatic > Marine > Unclassified | place: USA... | reverse complement strand
TTATCTACTCATGGATATGGTTTAGGTACACTATGTGTACCTAATAATAAGCAAGGTAACTACCTAAGTAACTTGTTAGGTAGTAACCTTTGTGAGTTGAAGCGGCTTCGCCGCTCATCGCTCACTTTTTTCTCTCGAAGACTGTCATCATGACGCTATCCATCTCCTATCTTCTACTACGCTATACTCCATTGCTACAATAGTTGACAACAAACTACTGTAGACACGTCATAGCGATATTATCAGTTATGATATTCAAAGAGATCTATAGTATGAACTACCTTAGTTACTACGAAATGTATAATTCTATCTGCCCATCAAAAAAATGATAGCAGTTGATGCATCGAGAGACCGACTCCAATTGTGAAGGCTATGCGTTATCTAACACATATCTACGCGATACCCCTCAACGATTATATATTACTCAAGTACCCGGTTGTGTTTATACACCTCCCATGATCGAGATACAGCTGTATCGATGACATCCGCTACCTTACTCATTTGTCGATAATTTGTGGTGGTAGAAGAACAACTCTACATGGAATAATACTGGCATAACAATAGAGATTTCATAGTACAATCAACTAGGGGTATATATCAATGGATTCTACTAAATATCTAGTATGGTTTGGCCGTATGGGAATATTTAGAGGATCCGATAGTGGTTGATGTACAAAATGCACACATGATATGCTCAAAATGTTTTGTTATATCATTCTGCTTTACAAATGATGAAGGGGGTGGTTGATGAGTACTATTAAGCTACTAGAAGGGTGTACCAATCAATTTATTGCCAAAAACAATGTATATTGGATTGCAATGTGCTCGTATGCTAAACACAACAACATATGCATAGAAAATGCATGAAAACCATCCCACAACATACCCCAAACCAATACATAAAGCAATAAAGTAGATTCTACACATTATTAGATACTAAAACTATGAAATCATACCCTAGATACACATATCATACGTATGTAGAAGCAGTACAATGCTAAAATGGTAGAATATGTGCTCTATCTAGACTTGCATAGAAATAGACGTATCATTGATCAACTATAGCAAAATAGAGTAAATATCTTCTCTTTATGCATAATACTCGAAGATACGATGGTATATTGCCTCTCGGCAGCCTCCGGAGGCCTCGTAATGAGGAAGTAAAGATATTAAAGAAGAGTCGGCAAAGCAGGTTATGAGCTCAAGGATTAGGTACACGATGTGTACCTAAAACAGAAATAAATGGTGGTAGTACTTTACTTCGTGACTTTTCCTAGTAAACTACTAGGAAAAGACCACTTTTACAGTACAGGTATCTGAGCATATTTTGGTTTTAGGTACACTACGTGTACCTAACAGACGGACAGACGGTGTACCTGACTAACAAAAAAGCTTAGATATGTACCTAAATCTGGTGGAAACTGATTATTCAGGATTATTGCAGGCATTATTGTCATTTTTTGTTATTGGTATCCTAGTTCCCTCCCCGGGGAAGGATTAAGATTCATGTTGACAATGCAATATGTTTATCTTTAGAGATATGATGTTTTATGAAGGGATTGGTTACCGCAAATAAATGCTAGATAGTTCAGTATAATATTGGTAATCAATAATGCAAAACTTTACTGAAGCACAACGACAAACACATGGTTGCTTTGTTTATCAAATCACAGCAGAAGCAAATGGGGCTGACGCTATAGCAGTTCGATCGGCCCTCAATGTAGGTGACGAACATCGTACCGACTTGTGCTTCTATAAAGATGATCTAGTATCCGTTGATTTGATTAGACCGTCGCGAAGAAGCGGTAGTAATAATGGTCCGTTTCTACGCCTCACTGATAATTCAGGGTGGTTATTCGAGAAAAAATATGGAGGCAGTATGGCAAGACGCCTACCAGTTGAGAAGGGGCTATGGGCGTTTTATGTAGATAAGGACATTTCTTTACAAGCACACCCAAAATCTAGAATTGCACGATGTGCTGATTCCGATACAACATATTTGCAAATGCAACTATTGCATTGTGATCGTCGTGTTGTATGCCCATCAACAAAAATTGCATCATACCGAGTACAAGGTACGGTTGGTTGGCTGAGTGAGAGGAATGAGAGCGGTGAGATATTGTTAATCCCCGAGAGCAAAGTGAAATTTGGTTTATTTGCATATGGAGTTGCTGCAGGAAGTAGTGATATATCGCTATATAACCAGCCTAGTGTCGGCTCAAACACCCAGTTACCAGTATCGTTTGGGGTGGGGGATATTGTCGCATGTGATGTAGTCCGACAGTCTCCATATGGTCCAGAGATGCGTGAGTTACCAATTGAGAAAGGACTTTGGACGTTGACTGTTGTGAACTCGCCTGCGGGCATTGCAATGAGGAGACATCCTATGGATAGAACTGATATAAGAACTTCAGTTGTATTTCCACCAGGTGATACAGTGATCTGTGACAGAAGGATCAAATCTTCTGGACAAACCTCATTTTATAGGGTAAAAGGAAGAGATGGGTGGGTATTTGATCTAAGAGACGAGAACCGTATGATGCGTCTCATTTCGTCAAGATCAATGGTTTCCGAACAGGCAACGGCTGCAAATGGCCATGGATGGAGTATTGAATATGTTAGAGGAATGGCTTCTGCTTTTGAGTTGAAAGAGATATCCTTGAACGAAACAAGCAGAGTGATTTCTTTCACTTCATCGGATGAAAGCGACCGCATCAATGTGTATTATACAACAAGAACGGTAGGTACAGCAATCAACCACCCATCTCAGGGTCAAACACAAATGTTTCGTCGGGACTGTACTGATGAAGAATTAAGAGAAATCATGCAAAATCCAAGAGTACACACAGGGAAAGGATACAAGAAACGCTCGAGGATAAGTGCAAATCAAGGTATTGGCCGATACAGCTATGGGGCGGACGAAGATCAATACATTGACGAGGAGGACGAATATCGTAACAAACTTATCGAATATGAGAAGGAAGAAGAAAAACTCGGGATTAAGAAGTTACGTGCTCTCAAGGTATTGAAAGGTATAGATGACAAACGGGCTAAGGATGCAGCAGAGATGCAAAGTAAGATGGACACACGAGCAGAAGAGTTCAGGCAAATTAAACTGCAGCAAATTGAGGCTGAAAGGCAGCGTCAGCATAGACTAGCGGATGCAGAGAGAATCAGCCGCTCAACTTGTAGTGTATGTCATCAAGTATTTGTCAACGAACATGCAAAGAATCAGCATTATCAAGCAGTTCATTGTTTCAGATGTAATCACTGTTATAGAGATTTCAACTCATCGCATGCCTTGAATCAGCATAAAAGTGCAACTGGCCATTGGTGAACTATCACGTGGCAAACCAGTTTGTGTCTTTAGAAAGTTAATAGACTATTAATTTCCTACTGCAAAAACTATTTGAATATACGCATGATATTCATCAAAAGAAGCTATTCCGTTTTTTTTGTGTGACTATTGGCAACCTCCTCTAGAGAGGAGATGGACATGAAGAAGAAGAAGATATCCAGCAACTAATCGTATCCTAGGATACCCCATACATTGATAGAAGAGCTCTTCTCTTCTAGCTCTGTACGATGTGTCATATATGCATTATTAGTATCATCAGAGGATTGATGGTATTAGAGGTCTCTCTGCACTGCAATAATTGTACTTATGATATCTATACACTTCTTGGACTTTTGTTCAACTAAATCGGCTAGGGCTTACTGGTTACCTTTGCAGAGATATAGGAGTCGAAAGATGACGGCTTTGTACAACAGAGGCAGGCATTGGGTGAGAAGGGATATATGTGTTCATCAGATACTATCCAATAGAAATCATGATTGCAATGCACAGCAGTATACGACATAGAATAGTATAAAGTTTAACACCACTTAATTTTAATTATCTCTTAAAACGAATACTCTATACGGACTTGACATAGAACATAAAAACAACATCTAAAACTCAAAAACTATGTGTCCGAGGCGCTATTCGGACATGACATTCCTAAAAGCAGCCATCGGATATCGAACAATCCTCTCATACACATAAGGAGTATAAACTCAAACTCGGCGTCTATCTCAAGCTTCTTTACTGGCTTTGGCATCGGCGGCCCCTTTGGCTTCGCCATTGGCACTGGATTCCTTACCAGCCTTGGCATCAGCGGCGCCCTTTTCTGATTTAACACTCTTGGCACTACCGACCTTCTCTGCCTTGGCGTCTACTGTCTGCTCTGGCGCGGCCCCTTTGGCTTCGCCATTGGCACTGGATTCCTTACCAGCCTTGGCATCAGCGGCGCCCTTTTCTGATTTAACACTCTTGGCGGAAGCCGCTTTTGAAGACTTTGCTTTTGAAGACTTTGCTTTTGAAGCCTTTGATATCTTTTCGGCCAATTCACGTCGTTCCGGCTTTGTAGCCTTTGACGCCTTCTCTGCCTTTGCATCGGCAGACTTAGCCGACTTGAACAACTTTGTAGCCTTACTTTTCTTCGACGTTTTACCGCCCTTTGACGAACCACTACCATAGGGGTCTACTCCATCGAAGCCTCCTCCCGGTCCATAAGCCGGTTCCACAGCTTCGATACTTTCTTCAGTAGTTTCAAACATATCCTTTGCCTCCGGTTCGACAGCCATACTCATACTAGTAACATCAGTTGCAAGTGACATACTACCATCATCGTCTTCTTGGAGGGCACGAGTAGTTCGTAATGTACGACGCTGTTGTTTATGGGATGGATTGGCAAATCGATCGGTGGGGGATACTCGACGTTTTGCTGTATTTGCAAGTTGTCCATCGACGATGGCGTATTGTGATAGGAGGAGTGATAAGGCGAATGTAGTTGTCTTCATGATTGTTGGTTGTTTGTGTTGTTGATAAGAGTTGTATATCGAGTGGTTGAGTATGGGATATCAATGTATCGATTGCAATGAATGTAGAATTATGATCTCCTTTTGTTAGTAGTGGCTTAGTAGTGTGCATAGTAGGAGAGGAGCATGCCTCGCTGAACTCGACAGGGTGGTGGGAAGATATATTGTTTAATACTTGATGCCATAACGCACAATTTCTTGATATCTTTCGTGTTCAACCGATAGATCTTCATGCTAACAACTACTAAGAAATTAGAGTTCTTACCAATTTTCTTTTATATTATCGACTTTCTTATTCAACTGATCGTACTATGTGGGCGATCATACCATGAAATGACTTGCTTTATTAGTGTATTTAATGGCCCGTGGGCTGACCACAAAGACAAAGTCAAAAGTAAAATGAGAGTTATCGTATGCGGCGATGGCCATAGCAATAAATAGCAACCTCTTTAAGCCATAGAATGACAGCTCTACTCTATATATACCTAACAATATGGTGTTGTACTATAATACCGTCATGCTATATCGCTACGGCATTTGTATTACAAACAACGACACATGTTAGTGCATCATCAATTGCAAACAATAATGACGCATCAAGTAAACTTAGGTCGCCATTCTCTACCACTTCACTATCCTCAACCACAACCACATCCACCACCGACGACAATACATCAACTTCTACCTCAACATATAAATATACAAACTATAATAAACCAATAGTACTAATTGGACTATCCTCCACACCCAAAAATAATGAATTACAAACATTGGCATTAACTTTAAGTACATCATTAGTTGGTAATAATTCCAAGATGATGGGCGATATATTGGATAAGTTGGAAAGAAGTCAGGCTGGTGGTTTGTTGAATGATGACGATGATGATGATAATAGTGGAGATAGTAGTGGTGCAAATAGTGGTAAAGATCAACAACAAGTGTCAGGAATCTCATTATCAGCAATAGGTCTCGACACCGAAGGACCATTCGTATTAGATTCAACATTAATACGTGAACTAATCTCACAACAAACATTAACATTAACCTCTGGTGTCATCGTATTAGACTTTAATCATGAAGCTTTTCAAACGAAAGAATATGAAGTTGATTTAATTAGAGCAATGGGTAGTATTGCAAAACAATTATATGAAGAGGATGGATTGTTATGTGTTTATGTTAATATTGATAGTACTAATATGAGTAATGATGTACAAGAACGTAAGAAAAGTATTGAAAATGAGATTTTGATACCGTTTAGTGATTATGAAATTTGTTTGAAGGATGAGGGTATCGTCACTGCTACTGAAAGTAATAGTAATAGTAATAGCAAAGTAGAACAAGAGGGAGTAATGAATTGGTCAGATATACAATGGGAATTATTCCGTATAACATCACGTGCACTCCTATCATCACCAACAGTCGGTGAGACATCCAATCCATCATCTAACAATAATGCTGATATATTAATGGGTTTAAATACCTTCTTTTTAAGTTTAAGTTTTCCACATGTTACAGAAAGTCAACCATATATTGAACGAATGTGTGCTGATGTTGATAGTATGGAATATCGTGTTGATTTGTTAGATGTTGCCAAGGATTACTTAAGTGGCGATGATGATGGGGAGGATAAAGGAGGTGAGGTTTGTAAGGCTTCCAGTAAGGAGAATGCTCGATTTGATATATTATATCAACAACAGCAACTCCGTGCATTATGTCGTCCATATGCACAGCGTGCACCATCATTACCAGTTGCAGGAGGATCAGGTATCATTGATGATGCATTGCCTATAGTTTATACAGTCCGTACTGCAAATCAAGCAGGAACATGGCCAGATGATGAAGAGGGCATCAAAGCCATGTTTGACGTGTTAGAATTAGGACTGAGGAGTGGTGTTGAAGTATTAGATATTGAAAGTGCATGGGATGCAGATTTAACGGACAAGCTACTAGCCAAAGCACAATCAAGGTATACGTCATTAATATTGGGCAGTCATCATGTAGTCGGGACACAAGTATCAATGGATGAGGCAGTTGAATTATATCGTCAATGTCGTATGAAGAATCGTGCACATGGTGCCAAGGTTGTATTAAGTATAACATCAAACGAAAATGATGAAGATCAATTAGCATACAAGGCATCAATTGAGGCAAGTAAGTTGGATACACCCGAGATACCCAACATTGGTTTGATATTGGGTGAAATGGGTTCGTATTCGCGTATATTGAATGAACGATTTACACCAGTGACACATGAAAGTTTACCAAGTGTGGCGGCACCGGGACAATTAACCGCCGCGGAGATTATGGCAGGACGGATGTTAACTGGATTAATACCCACACAACGATATGCTATATTAGGACATAACATTGCCTACAGTGTTAGTCCTCAGATGCAAGGATCTGCATTTGTAGCTGTGAAACTTCCACATACCTATACCCGAGCTGATGTTGAAACAGTTGAGGAGTTCGTTGAGGGACCGATATGGAATGATGATAACTTTGGTGGATGCTCGGTAACTATTCCACATAAACAGAATATCATTCCGCATTTGGATGTATTAACTGATGCTGCCAAAGAGATTGGCAGCGTGAATACGGTGATTGTTAAGAAAGACAAGTTTGGCACTCGAGTATTGATTGGAGAGAATACAGATTGGAGAGGTATATACAATCCGTTGCAACGGAGACTAGGAGATGATAACATTGCCGACGACAAGAAGAAGGATACTGATGCTACTACTCAGTATGCCCTGATTCTTGGAGGCGGAGGTACCGCAAGAGCAGCTGCATATGCAGCTAGTAAGTTGGGCCTCGAGCGTATCTACTTCAATCGTACTCCCGAGAAGGCACAAGATTTAGCCAACGAGTTTGGCGGTGTTGTGGCAAGTAATCTCTGGCAGTGTACCGAGAGTGAAGACTCACTTGGATCCATATTATCACAGAACAATGGCAATGTCAAGGTAGTTATCAGTACCCTTCCCGCTGGTGCTGAATTTGAACTACCCGAATGGATGTTAGAAGTTACTAAGCTTCCAGTTGTATTTGATGTGAATTACAAACCATACAATACGAAGCTTCTACTCCAAGCAACATCTCAAGGATGTGATGTAGTACGTGGATCAGAAATGTTATGGGAACAGGGTGTTGGACAATTCGAATTGTGGACTGGAAGAACTGCCCCATATGGTGTAATGAAGAAGGTTGTTTTAGAGAATTGCTTACCAAAAGAGGAAGATGAATCGAAGTAGATATCGAGAAGCAGAAAAGACAACAGAGCAGACGATTTGTTCTAATTAAAGTAAAGGAGTGCTAGCAAAAAGATTTCCCTATCATCCTACAAACATTATCAAACTAACTATACAGGGTATACAACAGGTTATAACCTGGTCTACAATTCATTCTTCATACAAAACCGAATGCCAAAAATTGGTTCATCCAAAACTTCGAAGAGAGTTATGCTCGGTATGTTGTTTTGCTCACAATACGCCGATGACTAGGTTTTTCACTTGCTGTATTAGAGCTGATGTCTGGTGCTGATAAGGCTCTCATATGAGGAGGTTTTGGCTGATCAACAGTAACAGGATTTTGAGCATAAAAAGATGACCACCATGTCGATGTCGATGCCTTCTGATTCTGTATCGCTTCATTACTTGCATCGATCAGCCCTTGATCTATCCTCATACTTCTAGAAGAATCATCCATACCTGGTTCAATTGCAATAATGGGTTTTCGATGTGTAGTAGTGTTATAGCTATTTGCATTATGATGATGAGAATGATGAGAAGTCTTATGTCTAGATAGGGAAGTCGATGATTTGGTATATGATTTAGACTGGACATATGATAGTAAGAAAGTAGTATAATGAGATCTTACGTCAGTAAAGAAAGTAAAGACATTAAATACATAATGATTGTTGTACCTTTGCTCTGATATCCGCAAGCCTCGAACTTGCATCCCCAGATGACCCTAAAGAAACTTTCCTTGTGTGTTGAGGAGATGTGCTAGCGGCGGCGGCGGCATCAGTACCACCAAACCATGAAGAAAAGGGCATACTACTGCTGTCTGTTAATCTATAGTTCTTCCGCTTTGTTGTTGAATGTCTCTATTTGTTGATTATCATATCCAATAAGATCTTCATCATCAAAAAGCAAAGCTGAGCATTTTTTTGGCAAAGATGTACCGTATCTTTTCGGCTAGCCTACAGGCCTTCTTTCCACCTCGACTCATGTAACATCATATCATTGATAATACATCTATCAAAATGTATAAACGCGATGTATAGTAGGCTAGGCTAATAGTAGACGCAATGTGTTGAGGATAGAAATTGATTATCTTAATGTTGTGATAATAAAATCTCTCTCTTTTGATGAACAAGTGTTTGATCCTCTAACTAATAAGGATATCATGAACTAAAGTAGCAAGGAACTTATGTTCCGCGCTGATGAAAGCATTTGAGCACCCCTACCCTGAATAAGGTCAGTTAGAGATGGTCAGTTGACGAGTTTGGGAAAGGGAGGCTCCTCAGCTTAGTATAAACAAATTCATATTCTCTTGGGGGTAATTTCAAAATAGGTAGACTATGCTACCAAAACGTGCATCATGTGTGTGGGTGGTGGTGTTAATAAGGATGATAGGTCCACCACCCTCACACAATTATATCTTAAGGCGCCTTGAGACGATATCTTCCAAAAACCTTACATTCCAAAGGCGGAGAGGAGACTGCGAGGGTTATTTGCTTGTTTGGCTGGAGTAACCGAGATGAAACGAATCTCCATTTGTTGCAGTTTGGCATCAATATCTCCAACTTGAGGATTTCCTCTTACCCTGTTACCTGGCAACATATCCGGATTAACACCCTGCAACAAATCGAACATATCTTTAACTTCCTTGTCTTTATCAAGTGGTGATGGCTTGTAGATCATATATCCCACACCCTCAGCTCCATTACATTTCCATTGCCATTCACGGCCTCTCATACCACGTTGTGAAATCATCATTCTTGCCCATTCTCTTTCGAGAAAGACTTCAATGTTGCAACGGTGTGGCTTTACAGTTCGGAGTAAATAATCAATCCAGCAACGTTTGCTCCGTCCCTTTTGTCCATGCTCTCCCAATCTACAACCCACACTAAACCTTGTTGCATCTTTCCATATTTCATTAGGATCGCTCCTCTGTTATAGATTTAGTGATATATTGGTAATGTTGTGTGAGATATGTATCACAAACATGTAATATTAGATAAAAGAACACATGTACTTACAAATGTACCATACCAAGCTCCGTCACTGACTAGCCACTTCGATAAATCATTAATATCCTCTTCAACACACTCCATTGTTTCTTCCAACGTATCCGTTGATACAAATGTACCAGGTCTATTATACCTCAAATTAGCTAACCGAATTTTATCTAATAAACAATCAACGATCTTCTCACGAGTTGGGAAAGTATGTTGCCATAAAATATCAATGTGCACATTATCAATCGTGGTATCAATTTCATCCATTGTTATTGGTTCTTTTAAGTGTTTAAATTGACGTCGATGTTGATGTTGCATATGGTATATATCGAATAAGCTTTCGGTAATAACTGTGTTTGCATAATGATTAGTAAGGCTGAGGCAGAAGAGTTCTCTTGGATTTAAGTAGGATAGGAGTGGTGTGCCCACGGCTGATATGATATTATCAAAGGTTATAGTAGTATCAGTAGACATGATTGTTTATTGTATTGTCTTCCTCTCACGGCGCTGTATGCTGTATTGTTCTGGTTCATACTACGATATTTATGAAATTATGAGAGTGTATAATTTTTAGTTGATGGCTTCTCAGGATGCACTTTCTCACAGCGAATGTCTACTAATGGATGATGAGTTGCATGCCGAGCGTGCATATATGAAGAAGAAGCACAATTTGATCGATGATGTAACAATATCATATCGAGTAGATCTAGTAGTATAGTCAAGACAGAGTTGTGGAGGCAGTAGAAGTGGCTATTGCAATAGCATACTATAGAAGAATTGACAATATCTTTCATCAATACTAACATCGACATCATTAAACAATATACAGTACCTAGAGATATGGTACTTCGGCAACTACTACTACCAAAAGAAGGAGGTGGATCACTCCGTCGCTTCCTAGGCATGCGACAACGTCTATTCAAAGATCAATGGCAAGATAATCGACCACTAAGAGGTCCGGTACCTTTATTCGATTTCAGAAGACGTGATGATGCCGCAGACGTACGAGATTCATTACGTCCCGGTAGAACTCGAGGATTATTCGGTGGATGGCGAGTATCAGATGATAGTGTTATTGGTGGATATAGTACTAGTCAAATGGATTTCATAGAAGATGATAAAGAGGAAGAAGATATAAAGAACACATCACCACCATTTCTACGATGGTCAGGTACTATATCAACAGATATTAATCATCAATCACAATTGGCAAAGAATGTTACACGATCGGGATTTGCAGCAGTTCTATCACCTGAATTTCCATATGCTGCAAACTTGGGCAATAAGTATAAAGCATTAGAAATATGTTGTCGAACTGATGGCCGGACATACGCAGTTAATTTACATGTCGAAACAATGTTCCCGGAGGATATGTATCAAGGATTTATTGTTGGTGGTACTGGAGAGCAAAGCATTAGTGCAGATGATGACGATGACAATCTATCACAAGAAAGAGTTTACACAAATGAAGAAGAAGAGTCATCTACAGAAAAAGCAGTAGAACTACCAGAAGAGTCATTAGATGTACGAAAACATTTACAAAATCGACGAGATCTAATCCGTAGAACGACATTATCATCAGATGATCATCCATACCACGGTCATCCACCAACTGGATTTCAAAGATTTATACTTCCATTTAAAGACTTTGCATTAACATCTCGTGGCCGATTACGATTGAATCAACGTGATTTAGATGGTGCTGTTAACATCGATGCAATTGGGTTTACATTAATGGATGGGGTAGATGGTCACTTTTGTTTTGATTTAGTCAGTTTAAGAGCTGTTAATGTATTGCAGGGTGAGGTAGTTGGTAATTTAGAAGATACACTAAAAGAAGAGGAGTTTGAGAAGAGAATTCTCTCGAGTAGAGAGCCCAAAAAGAAGAAGGAGGAAGATGAGGATTCCGAGACGGCTAGCGAGAAACTCAGCAGTAAATCATAAACTACACATCTTATGTGCATTTCAAAGTATGTGCATTTATGATCTTAGTAGCCATTAGCTTTCAATATCTTAACAGATTCAACCCATAACTTGTCTGCAACCTTTATCATCCGTTCTCTGGTCAGGTCTGCATGAATCCAATGATACATTGTTAATGCTTCTTCTGTTTTTCCTAAAGTATTCATAATAATTCCACCATCAGACAACTTTCTTCCTTCAGATAGACCGTCGAGTAGCTCGTCATCAGTGGATAAGATTGCATTAATCATTGGCAAGACACCGACATTGGCGCTTCTCATCAAACCCAAACTAGTCGGAGACAACTGAGTTTGCATCCATGGCTGAATCTTAGTACCCACCCAGCCGAGATCTATTGCAATAGATGTGGCATGTGGATGATGACGGGGTATTTTAAGTGCATGCAGCACATTTGCCAATTTACAACTAAAATATGCTGCCGCATCATTAGGTGACCTGATACCTGTGCTCAGAAATTCATCATCGATACAACCCGGTCTATGCATATCTGGGAGCAGCTCTAGAACAAAAGAAGGTACAAACGCAAATGGCAGAGCACAACAATGATGTGTGCCAGATGATGTGTAAACGACTCTCAACTTAGGATGTTCCTTCAGTAATTGTTCACTCAGAAAGAAATGAGCCAAATGCATGTCGTTGAATGCAGGATTAAGCCCCAAGTCGTTCACTGGGCTCTTGCTTTCTGGTGCATATCCTGCATTGTTGAATAATACATCCACTTTTCTACCTTCCAGTTGAGTTGCAAATGATTTGACAGAATCCAAATTAGCCAAATCAATAAGCATAGGAGTTACACTTCCATTGGATTTTGTTGCAATAAGCTCATTGTCGATTACATTTGCCGCGTTCGTACATTTTATTTCTGATCGGCATCCCATTATCACATGTGTACCATAATTAATTGATAATTGCCGAGCTGTTTCAAAACCAACGCCACTATTACCTAAAGACATAATGGTGGAGTGGATTGAGTGAGAGATTATAATTTATGGAGTGAATCAAGTGAAATGATTCTTGTCCTTACCTCCAGTTATTACTACAGTTTTCCCGGTATACATATCATTATTCATATCTGGTAGTGGATTAATTGCGGCGTAATCCAAGACATATATCAGAGCAGCCAATGATATGATATGCAACATATACTTTTCAACTCGATTACGACATAATGTAAATCTTAAGATGAATGTTCCAATGATAGCTGTTCTACATTCCGTTCTATAGATATAATATAGAGGCACTAACTCTCCTATACGAAAGAATATAAAGCCGATTATGTATACCAATAGACTGATACTAACCATACAGTTGAGTATTGTTAAAACACCATTGCTATTGTTTTGCTTTTTCGAAGAGTCGGGTCGACACATCTTAAAAGAAACCTTAATATATTAAAATTGAAGGTAAAAGAAGTTGTTATAAGAGCAATATCACCTAGAAACCTGAACTATAAATGCACGCACGCACAACACAAAAAGATACCATACCCATGAGGTTACGGTATCCTTTTTCCAAGAAAAAAATATGAGACAATATTTATTGTCGTGCGTACTTCTACACCCACTATTGCAATAAATATTACAGATATCGTACTTCTACAATATACCACACGCTCCTGTTTATATTGTTACACGGCAGCTGCAGGCTTCTTATCATCCATCATAAAGTTATATACCACACACATTTTTTGCTTATAATAATAATATTATTTATAATAATAATAATATTATACACCACACACATAATTTTGTGTTTATAATAATAATATACTTATAATCTGTCGTACTGCTAAAGAATTTAGGTCAACCAATGTGGTACACACTTCTACATAATACCAACAACATACAAACGAATGAGCAGCTTCAAACTGCTCCTTCTCTCAATATCAGTGGTATTACAAACAACCATTACCCTATCCATAATCACACCCAAATCATCTTCTTCAAAAGACCGTCCACTACTACGTCAATTTGGCAATGGAATAAATGAACGTGTACTTAATTCCAAAGAGGGTTACAATCGCTTTGGTTTAGAAAATCATTATACTTCAGATGAGACGATACCATGTTTAGATATGCAGACGACTAGTGATTCTAGTAGTACAACCAATATTAATAGTAATGTTGCTGATAAATCGTCGTCATTATATGATATATCGTCACAGAGAGAGATTCGTGAAGCATACATGAATGACAATACTCAACAAGGTACAACAGAATCTGATCGAATCCATGGCCGTTCTTCGGGGTCGGGGTGCTGCATTATTCGTCTCACGGGTAAAGATGCCGCATCAGTCCGTCTACTTGTGAATTTTGCCGATGACTTCTTTGATTGTGTTGATTGTGGTGATAATGAACATGCTAATTATGATGCAGATAATAATTGTGCTGCAGGCAAACTAAAAGATTTAGGAGTGTTTCGCATTGCCAACAATGTACATGCAGGCTTTGATCACAATGTTGATGAAGAAGACAAAATGCAAGTTCTATATACTAAACTCATTCCCGAAGGGGAAGACGAAGATCCGATGTTATTACCCCTCGAAGTTGGTGACTTGGTCGGAACTAAGAGTTTAAGCGGTGCTCATAGTGGTATGAGCACATTGTTCGATATTGGGAACCAAATCACATCAGCTGTTCTTGGGATGGATAGCGAATCAACGAATAAACTTTTGGATGATTGCTCACATGCCACTACCACTGCCAAGGTAGAGATGAAATCCAATAACCACGAGCAAATTGCAGATACCATGTCTAATTCTTATCAACGCATCATTCGATATTTGAAACCTAAGCCAGCAAATGAACAAGATGAAGATGCACAGAGTGATGAAGCGTTTTGGCCTCATGTTGACTCTACATTCCTAACACTGATTCCATTACCAGAAATTGCTGGGCTTGAAGTTTGGTGTCCTTCTTCCCAGTTTGCTGAGAGTAAGGACATGTCTGAACGAGGTGAATGGGTTAGACCCTGTAAACCATCTGTTGCAGATTCCGAATCAGGAGAAGACTGCATTCATGTTGTTGCTCTGGCTGGGGAGTTCCTGCAACTTCTCTCTGACGGTCAAGTGTCAACATGTATACATCGGGTCATTGCACCCAATCCTTCGCCAAAAGAATTTGGATTCGAATCTTCCAATAAAACCTACAAGCCGAGAGTTAGTGCACCCCTCTTTTTGCGTCCTAGGATAGGCAAAGCAGCAGTGTTGGACGTTGAAACAGATTTGAGAGATTCTGATAACTTGGGGTTATATTTTGAAGAAGGTCTGATGAAAGAGTGTGATGGAATGCGCGTTTGGGATTACATGGATTGTATGTCTCCAAACAACTAAGAGCACTCGTCATTCATAATCTAATACTCTAATTTCATATATCCTCTACTACAACAACATTCGCTTTTCCTTCTGATGCTTTCCAAAGACTCGCACCTCTTTCTCTTACAGCGGCAGCCATTACTTCCATTACCATTTGACAACCACCCATTGCTGCTTCCAATACTTCCCCAAACGCCTCTGCACCACCTGACAAGCGACTTTCACATTGAGATAAAACTATAGTTCCTCGTTGTGGCATAGTTGCCACTGGTAAGTATATTGTATCACTTGTACCTCCTGATCCACCCCCTCCAGTACCTGTTGCTGCTTGAATTTCTCTCCTATTTAAGTCAATCACAATCTCTTCAGATGCCCCAGCATTCCATCTCCCAGCCGAGCATGCACATACCATATCTTTTAGTGGTATACCTGCATCAATCAATGCCAATGTTGCCGCGTTAATTGATGCTTCTAATCTTCCACCATCATCAGCTAATACCATGACGGTAACAGAAATCTTACTCTTTGGATATAAATGTAATAGTATTGATGCAGATAGTGCCTTTTGCAATAAATGAGATTGCTCAATGATTCGTCGATCGGTTGATGGATTTACATTACGCCTATCACCCGGTGGTGAGAAGGGAGTTGTTCTCATATTCACTTCGAGTGTAGCTCTGTTATATGTAAATTGAAGGCGAGGTAAATATTAAGATGTTGTATACATTTGCAAATCAGAAGAGCAAAGTAGATGAACACATCATATGAGCAAATACAAATACTACAAACACTGCAATATAATGTAAATTCTCTTACCTATCTGGTAACTCTTCACTTCTTCTACCAACTTCACATGGTCCTCTAACAACACATATTACCTGTGTTAATCCCATACTAACTAATGCACTACCTGAGCATGAACTTGTGGGTAAGGCACTTCCACAAGATGTTGTTGATGGCAATGCGCCAAGGTTGCAATTCATTGCTCGTATCTCATGTGGACGTCGACCATCGTTACGTAAATGTATCAGTGATAGGATATCTGTTCTTCTTGTAGACATGGTTTATGATAGGTATATGTAATGATATAATTATCCGAAACTTGTATTAATACGATGATGAGTATAATTTTTTTAAAGTATCTTTTGTTGACTATTACAAATGTCTTTTTCCTAAGCCTTCACCGATGGAAAGAGCGATACTAAACAGCTGACCTGATATTAGCCTATAATTTGGCAAATACTAATACGAATAATAGCAACAACACCCTATTACCTACCAATCACCACATACCTACAAATTATTACAAACCACTTATCACTCTTATATTATTAGCAGGAAATTTCCTAAAGAAAATGTTTAGGTCATAGCCAGAGTTATAATCGAACACAACAAAAACAAAGCTTCGGCCTTCGATCGGCTATCGGCCTTCTTTACTTTGGCGGCGTGGTATGTACTTATTTCTCCATAAAATATTAATAAGTTGGTAGCGAGTGCTGGTAATAGTATTGCAGTTGTATCGTCTTTTTTCTAAGAACTGTGCACATAATTTTTTTTTTAAAGGTCACTTCACTGCACTTCACCGACTTTTTTAATGATAAGTTTGATTAGGTGGTGCGAGTTCTGGATATAGCACACGTGCTGGATATAGTATTGCAATTATTTACAGCTCGAGTGTTTGAACAACATTGCAATTATTTTATAATATTATATCGCCTATCTTTTCTAACTTTATTTATCTATTTTTTTCAGTACATACATAGTGCACCAACTTCAATAAAACAATACATACTATAATATTGTATCGCCTATCTTTTCTTCGGTATACATAGTGCACCAATTTCAATACTACTAATAAAAAAAACAATATGAGTGATGATGAAGATAGCTCCCAAGAAGGGGTAGATTCCGGTATGATGGGCGGTCTACTACCTGATGAATCCATGAAGGCATTATCAAGTGGTACAGCAGGTAATGGCGGCGGCGTTTCTTTGCAAATGTTAAAGGCTGCTGCTCGTAAAAAGGCTGCATCTTCCAAACCATCAAATAGTAGTAAGAGTAGATTATCAAGTTCAAGTAGGACACGTCAGGTTGTTAAATTGTCAATTACAAGTGTATCAAGATCATATAATGAACCCTGGAGGAGGAGACAACAACGAGAATCTTCTGGTACAGGATTTTTAGTTCATTGGAATGAAGGCGGCAAGGATATGAAGCCATCGGATTCAATCCGTATTGTGACTAATGCTCATGTGGTTAGGAATGCTAGTACTATTCGGGCACGTGCATCGTTTGGTCCTTTTGTAGTGTCGTGTGATTGTGAATGGATTAGTTTACCATTGGATTTAGCCTTGTTGAAAATAACAGAAGGAGATTGGAACGAGTTTTGTAAAGGTTGGAAGATTGATTTATCCGATAATGGATCCACCAACAACAATAAAGAGTCTGCCAAACCTCCTTCTGATGAAGATACATCGGGAGATGTTGGAAATAAGGAGAAAGATAAGAGCAACAAAAGTGCCAGCTCTATCTGTTTAACGCTTTCGTCTGGATTACCCAAACTCGACGAGAATGTAACATGTGTTGGTTTCCCTATGGGCGGTACTCAAATATCAGTAACTCGGGTAAGTGATGAATATTATGCGGTACGCATTATTATATGCATATGTTATAATAATATGTGCATATCTTAGAATCATGAGTCATCTTGTGCACATGATTGTTCCTTACATATCTATATGTACTCTCTTCAATAACCCATAAAGGGTGTGGTGTCCCGAATTGATGTAGATGCTCATTCAGTACTTCGGATCCAAATCGATGCCGCTATCAATCCTGGTAACAGTGGGGGTCCTGTCTTTGATGAAACAGGGCAAGTTGTTGGAGTTGCCAGTGCTCATTTACGTGCTGCTAGTAATGTCGGTTATATCATACCATCAAAAATCGTGGCCAACTTTCTTCAAATGTGTAGAGATGAAATGCAGGTGAAGATTGAGGATAGGTTTAGTGGATTAGGAGCATTGGTTGTTCGGGAGGAGAGTGAATCTTCCTTGGATCCGAAACATGTCCCAGGAATACCAAACCTTGCTATTCAAGGATCTCAGGGGCTAGAAAGCAAAGCCTTGAGACGTCACTTGGGTTTGACAGAGTTGGATCTGAGTGGAGGAGTCAGGATCGTAGGTCATGTTGACAGTATTACCGGTCAAAAGAGGAAGAAGGATCCTGAAGAGGGTGATGTTAAGTCCGAGAGTAGTGATATGAAGGAGGATACAGAAGGAACTGACAATACTGAAAAGTTGCAAGGCGATGATGTTCTCCTAGGAATCAATGGCTGTGATATTGGTATGGATGGCACTATTCAACTCAGTGATACTCGCCCTGACGAAAGGATAAACTACCGCAGTCTTGTCACTTGTCAACGTGTAGGCTCAAAGGTCAAGTTGGATGTGCTACGGAAGAAACAACGCAAGGAATTGGAGGTTGTATTGGATATGAGTAGGTTCATAGTTTCACAGTATGATGATTATGATGCCTTACCGTTATACTGTGTTGTTGGAGGATGTGTCTTCTCGCCACTGACATTACCTTTGATGCAGGAGAAGAAGAGTAAATCTCCATCCAATCTAAATCGTTTCTACAAAGATCAGCGTTCCATTGGTAGTACTGAGCAGATCCTTGTTCTTTCTAAAGTGCTGAATGATGATGTCAATGTTGGGTATCATGGCTGGAAGAACCTTGTATTGAAATCTGTCAATGGTTATGAACCAACCAATATCCAAGAGTTGGTCGCTATCCTTGCCCGAAAGATGCATTCCGAAATGATTGAGTTCAGGTTAACAATGGTAGGACAAGAAGAGGCCGAGTATGTTATTGTTCTAGACTTGAAAGAGGTACTCCAAAGTGAACAACGTGTACTCAAGCAGCACATGATTGCTTCTTGGTGTAGTATTGAATCGCTATCGAAGAAGCTGAGGGAAGAGGTGGAGAAGTATGAACCTTCAGAGGCAAAGAGGATTGTTAGTTACAACAGTTTGAAAGACATGAGAGCAATTTTGGATCGAAAGGAGGAGAATTGAGACCTGAGAAGCAGGCACAAAAGCATATGTTGGGGCTGAATCAAGTGAAATTGTTAGAGATTGAAATCTATGATGTCCAGGGGTTGATATGACGTCCACTAGTACTAGTACTAGTTCTAGGATTCTGTCCTTGCTAAGATAGGTCAATGACTTTCTTTGATTGATTAAAGCTTTTCAGCCGTCTCTCGTTTGTGTTTAGCTACCATTACCTACTCGGCTTAGGGTTCGCTCTTTGTTAGGCCATTCATGTCACACTAAGCATTCTTCTGCAGTCAAGAGTACTACCACGAAAAATCTCTCATTTATTAGCTTACCATTTCTAGGCCATTTAGTACCTATGCAACATTGGGTTAAGTTAAGCTCTCTTAGTTAGTTAGGCCCATGTCAACCAAGTTGTAAGGCCATTCAATAAGCGCATATATCGAGAGGAATTCAGTCAGAGTACCACTTTCCCATCTCACATGTGAGATGGGTTCGCGTGCTTGTACCGGTATCCTTCAGCTAGAATTGCATGGGAGAACAGAACAATTGCTTGTATTCCCTGTAGCAAGAGAGAACAAAGTTATGTAAGGCTCTTTAAACTAGTTAATACAACACATTAACTTAGATCATCATATTGAGGTACTGCCCTTTGATACTAGCAAACCAGCCGTGTTGCTTTCGCTTTTGTTCATCAGTTGGTAACACTTCTTCCTCCTTCTTCTTACGTTCATCGTTGTTAGTCTTTTGTTTCTCTTGACGCCAGATTTCCATATCATTAACAATATTTTCATCCTGGTCGTGACACTTGGAGAAGAGAACTGTTGTATTTGTCTGTCTAGCAAGCTCCTTGAGATTCTCCAGCTGATGTTTTCTGTCCGTAATACGTCCACCAATGCGTGCAGGGTCCATCAAAGTTACTCGTTCTACCTCACTCTTACACATCAATGTTGTTAAAGTTGAAAGTCCAAGATGACCTGATTGGCGCCTGCTCTTGTGTACATCTTTGATAATCATTCTTCTCAGAGTGAGTGAGTCTCCACATAGTACCTTCCCCACAGCAAGGTTTAAAGATTGTTGATTCTTTGAATCCTCGTCTGTGCCATTACTGAATCTTAAATAGTCAAGATGACTTGGAATTCCATTGAAACCGACATTCAAATCAAGTTCGACCCCATTAATGTAAGTCTCGACTGCCTCTTCAGCACTAACATCATTCTTACGATCCTCAAGTGATTTCAACCACAAATCGTTGTTATGATCAATGATTGGTTCATTGTTCTCATAGAACGTAGCCCCATCCTTCTCAGCCTTGTCAACAGCTTGGCAAAGCTCGTCATCAGCACCTCCTTTCACTAGAATAGCTTTGATGAGCTTTGCCTCGTCTAAGATAGTCTTCCGCTGATTCTTATTACCCGAGAGTGGAGAAACATTTCTTCCAGCATTCTTCTGAGAGGCTACTTTGCTGACATCTCTGTTCTTTGCACGTTGTTGCCATTGTATTTCCACCCAAGTACGTTCATTAATCCCCATCGAATCTAAAATCAACCTTTCAACTTTTAGAGCCTCAAGCATGTCAAGAATAGGGAAGACGGCTTCTCTCCTCTCATCAATACGAAGGGCTTCTGTAATCATTACTTTCAGATTGATACACTTATCATACCTAATCGATTCGATAATGTCATAGATGAGATGTGCTAATGCCAACGATGTGATACCAGTGTGTCGACTCTGATCCATTGCTATGTGTGGTGCTTTCCGATCAATCTTAACTTTGTGGAGTTCTCCATATAGTGTAGTGGCCATTCCTTGGCTAATATGTTGTGTGAAGACACTTGCAACCAGATAATCATCATTCCAATTGGGTGATGCTCTAATTAATGATTCGACTTGTACTGTACCGTTCGTGCTCGGTGTCCTACGAAGGATAAGATCAATACCGGTCTCATCCAATCCACTTGCCTCCAATAATTGTCGAGCCAATTCTTTACCAGTAATGCCACTTTGTACAACCGAAGATAGAACACTATTCATCTCCATAATCTTGGCTTGTTTGTCATTGTCAGGTAGCATCTCCTCAAGTTGTAATACTGATGCCTGTAAAGTAGTCGGCGCTGCTGCTTCTTTCTCCAATTCATCACGATATCGTACTCTCCTGCTTTTGCCATTGATGACTTCCGTTCTATCGTTAGATATATCGAATGAGCTTTCATCATTGACTCTTTGTTGATGATGTAACTGTAATGCTTGTAACTTGTTGTTTAGTGATTGTTGCTTTTGCAGTTGCTCTTGCTCTTTCTTTTGTTGTTTTTGCTCTTTCTCTATCTCTCTTAGCCTTCGTTGTTGTTCACGTTGTTGTTGTTTCTCGGCAGCCTCTTCAGATGGATACTTCAAGTTGAGCCAATTCATCAAGCGTTTGTATCCCCGAGTCACATCGGTACCCCCACTTCCAAAAGATGCTCTAGTGATAGGAACATCGTTGCTTTCAGACGAGTCGGCAATTCTGTTAATCTCACTTTGGATAAGTTGTGTTTTCTGTGGTGACGATAGCATTCCTTCCCACGTCTTGAGGTATGCTTCCCTTTTCTCCAAGTCTAAGAAAGTTGGGTACTTTGGACTTTGCATACTCTTCTGTTTACTACGTTCCATTTGTTGACATAAATCTGGCTTGTCACGATGGAACATATCATGTCGATATGCACCTGAATCGGGACCCTTGGTAATACGACGGAATCCGTAGAGATTCAGTTGCCGTTGGAAGGATCTGAGCTGTAGAGAGAGTAAGTGGTTGAAGGGGAAGGAGAGAGGGTTAGAAGACGAACAATACCAAACCCAATGTAATCCAAACTTCTCTCAATACAACTCACCTTGGTATGCTTAAAGTATCGTGGTAATATATCACTAACAAAACGATCATTGTCCCTAATAATAAATGCATCACCCTTGGGTAACCACGAAACAATCGATGCATCCTCCTTCTGTAACATATCAAATAACTTTTTTGGAAATGTATTAGCTGTACTCTTTTTATTACTACCTCCACCACTTCCCGAGGCATCAGATTCAACCTCTACCTGAGCAGGTTGTTGTACTGCGTGAGGCTCGGCGATCGCAGCTTGATGTAGCTGATTTATAACAGGCTGTTGCACTACCTCAACGACCGCATGATGGTCGTTTGCTGCAGGCTGCTGTATTTCTTGTCGTTCTTCCTGTAAATCTCGTAGTTGTTGTCGCCTTTGTAACTGCAGTCGCTCTTGCTCAAGCACGGGAACAGCCGCCTCGGCAGCCAATCTAGTCTGTTCAACCACTTGATCATGTTCCTCCTTGGCTTTGACAGCTAATTTATAACGTTCTTTCTTGGCCTCAGTCTCGGCAGATAATCTATCATACTGCGCCTTGGCATCATTCTTTTCTGCCAATATCTTTTGTTCCTTCGTTTGTTCCTTTTCAATACTACTCAATATACGATCTCTTCTTCTCTTTACCATTTTGATTACCGACTTATAGGCAACTTTTATTGCAAAATCTTCCTGTTGATTAGAGTTGTCCTCATTAATTGAAAGATCATTCATGAGATGATTGATATTGTCATCAGCTGCTTGATCTATGTTGCCATTGCTATCATCCATTGCCTGATTCATATCCTCTGATAAACGAGCAAAAATGTCAGTATCTGATGTACCATCCGATATACCATACCGTTCCTTTTGTTCTTTTAACCCCGATATAGTTTCCAATTGCCGATTATGTAACAGTTGTTGACGTTCCATTCGTTGTTTAACTTCATCCCGTGTTGATATAGCATCTTTCATTGCCTGTTCTGCATTAGTGATATCTTGTTGTATCTGTAATTGAAGCTGCATATCAATACTTGCCCCCTGTGATGAAGTCCTACTCGACTGCAGCACTCTTTTTCTCTTACGTGTAGCATCATTCGCTGCCTCCAAAGCAGTGGATTGTTGACGCACAATCGTCTGTTCTAGTTGTTGTATATGAGTTGGTGCACGTGTAGAATTATTTACTACTTCACAAGCCGTGGATGGATTAGGTTGTAATGATGATTGTAATAGTGATTGATAAAGTGGTGGTATTTGTTGTGGTACATAATTTAGATCATTTTCACGTAAAGAATTGTTAAACAGTACTGACTGAGATTCTAATGATTGCTGTTCAAAAGTATATCTGGCAAATGAAAATCCCTGTGAATTTCTCAACGATAGGCGATTACCAATACTTTCCTTTAATTCAATTTCACTACCAACATAGATGTTAGCGTTAGAGGGTGGTACATTTGGAGCTTGTTTATTAGCATACCCAGTAGCAATAGTTGGCACATGAAGACTTTTATTATTAGTAAATCCAACACCGCCGCCATATTGGGCCACTAAATTACGTGATGCCATTTGTTGATGTTGTTGTAGTTGCGGTGGTTGTGGCTGTGGACATTGTTGATGATATGGATGCATCACATTTTGTTGACCACTCTGAATTATTGGATTTGGAAATTGTTGCTGTACATTATGTTGTTGTTGATACTGTTGTTGTTGGCTTAGGTGTTGGTGTGGTGGTTGTAGCGCTCTTGGATTATTGAATACGATTGGCGCTAAATTATTATTGTTTGGTGGTTGTGGGTATTGTTGTTGTTGTTGAAGAACAAGATTATTTGGTTGTTGTTGACGGCGAGCTGCTGACATTAGTGCTCTTGGATTATTTATGATTGGTGATGAGCGTTTATATATATTTCTTCCAGAATCTGGTATACGCGGTGGCAGTTGTTTTCTGTAATTGGATGAGAACTTCTCTGCTGCTGCCTCTGCTGCTTTCCTCTCTTCTTCTTGCTTATTCTCTTGATGAGGGTACCCACCCTGCGGCAAATTATTATAATTGCTATCCGAATCCATAACTTATCTTGGTTTATTATTATCCCACACCCTTGCCATCAAATAAATACAAGTAGTTCACCCTTCACACTGTACATACCAAAAGTAATTTGTAAACGGCAAAGATACCGGGCTTCGGAAGATGGAAGATGTTTTGACTTTAAGTTCTATAGATTCTCACTTCAGCAAAACTGCGATGGCATGGTGAAGATGACACAATAATAGGCCCATAACACTATCCAACTAATAAATATCACTGCCATGATGAGCTCTAGTAGGATTACCTCTCCTACCGATAACGATAATACCATGAACCCTCCAACAAACGAGCCCCAACAAGATGGTGTACCTCAAAAACAATCACATGATGATGAAGAACAACAACGATCACTAACAATACCAACAACATCACATCCATACCAACCCTCGGAAGATGATAATATTGCAGCACCCTCTCCCAAACCTACGCCGTCCGAACCAATGGAACATCTACAATCTAGCCTTGAAGTTGCAATAGCGCGTGCACATACAACGGTGAATAATCAGGCTGCTCAACAACAGAATATTAAGGAAGTGGCAGTGGTACATATCGATGATAGCGGTGGTAAGAAGGCCACCAAGAAGAAGGCCGCCAATTCAGACGATGATAATGATGGTAAAAATACCAAAGGGAAATACAGGCAGCGTATCAAGAAGTATAAGTAAGTACAATCATTAATAATTCTTTTATTTTATTGGACACATCATGTGAACTTTCTCACAACATTTCGTGTCACGTATCGATATAACACTACCTATAACAATATAAATATCGCAGCAACTTTAATATCTTCTTCATGCTTGAGCGGCAATTATTATTGCAATCCAGAGGTGGGGGTATTAATGCAGTCGAGAATCCTATTGATGTATCGAAAAACGCTTATATTAAATACAAGCCATTAAACCTTCCACCGTTACCACGTCGGTATAATCATCTACCATTAACATCGAATTGGTTCCTCGAGTTAATATCTAATCAGGATAAGAAGAGACAACATCGTAAGTCTCATGGTCTTATCCCCTTCAAGGAATTGGCACAAACTGTTGCCAAGAGTTATCGTGAGATGGATGATGAAACTCGACAGTTTATTAATGAGGTATCACAACGGTTGGGATTGCAATATGATGAATATGAGGCACGGGAGAAGAAGGAACGTCAGGAGGCATTGGATAAGCTCCCGCAGCCTATGAATGCAACTATTGGCCATACATGGGCCAAGAAGAGGAAGCACGGTGCCCCCATGGAAGGTAAGGGTGGTAAAAAGAAGAAGGCCAAGTCCAGTGGAGAAGGAAGAAAGATGGGAGGATTTACTTTCGAAGATCATTCTACTGCTCAGCATCTCATGGGGATGAGGACTTCTACGTCACCTCCATATGCGGCTCCTCATGTACCATCGTCTGTTACCGCGGGATTTCCTCGTATTCATTTAGCTGAGTATGAGACGAAACGCCATCAACTTGAACAACAGCTCATTGGGAGGAAGCCAACAGCTCCTGCCGCAAGGCCACCGACTGTTCACTCTATGAGTAACATGCCTAACCTTGGCAATCTTGTACGAATGTCTACTGCGGCACTTCCTCAACAACGTGATTCTAGGGCACCCGAGATGGATGAATCAGAACGTCTCAAGCTTGAGCTACTAGCGCAAGCCATGGATGCCAGAGTAGCAAGTGAACTCCGAGTCCAGGATTTAACTGATAAGGTGGCATTAAGTCGAGCTATCAAGGCATCTCAGCAGGCAAGGCAGCCACCACCTGCTCCTGCTGCGCTTCCTCCCATCTCAGAGTTGACACCAGAACTATTGAAAACGTTGCCGACGAGCACCCTAGCTTTATTAGCTGCTGGAGGTCCAGCCCTGACACAGGCATTACGAGCTCCTCCACCGCCGCCGCCGCCACCAGTAGCTCATCGGACTGAACGTGATAACATGGGAAGTCTTGGTTCAGATGTTACACTTGCAGATATTGAACAGACTTTACTAAAAGAGGCTTTATTGAGGGGAATCGTTCCTCCTTCGTCCTCAATGCGTGGTGCTAGTTCTGCAATTGGAGGTGCGGAGGACTTATATTCCAAGCTTGCTGCTTCACCGGCTCGTCAAGAAGCAGCTACGTCATCATTAAGTAGCCTGGCGCTATCCCGAGAAATTGATGGTTTGGCTAGGCAACGAGCCCTGGCTAGCATGAGGGATCCATCACCTACAAGAGCCCCTCCCACAAGCTCCCTCCTTGGATCCCTCATTGCTCGTAACAGAGCCGAACAAGCTGCTTCCCGTGCCACATCTTTGCGGACACAGGCCCTTCTTGATAATTTGACTAAAGATCGGCATGGATTGCCTCCGCAAGGTGAATTGGACTCGCTCCTCTCACAGTTGTCTTCGAGAACTCCATCAGTTGCAGCAGCAGCCGCTACTTCACTGTCTCGAGAAGTTACCAGTGAGTCACCGATGAGGAGGATGTCAGACCAGCAGCTGTTGGAATTAGCCTCTCGCAATATGAGTAGCCAAAATATGAGGATCATTAATTCTCTACGTAACGATGCAGGATTTGCACAGGGCAAGACTGCAGAATAAGAATGTATATGTTAATGTGTTGAAAAGAAACTAGTTTGTGTACGAAGGAATATTTACATCAAGGAAATCAGGTGTGAAGGAACTTGAATAAGATTGAAAACATAGTGAATGGTGGTGTTGCATGTTTTCATAATTGAGAATAAGGACGTAAATGAATGAGAGTATATGAGATGAGTTTGAGAAGTATAGGGTTTGAATAAAAGGGGAAAGCTACAGCTATGATGTTTGCATATTAAGATAAAAGTCAGTGTTTAGTTTACTATTGCTTTGATACATCTTCAGGCCGACGTTAATATATACATACCACACCTGTGGTGAGACGAGTAGTTGTTTCTATGTTGTAAATGTCTCAACGACATTTTTCCAGAGGATTACCTTAGAGGAGAACCCGCAGAAGAATGAAGAAGTAGAAGAAGAAGATGCAGACAACAATCCATCACTCTCTTCTCAAAGGATCTTCCAGAGTTGTGCCTAGAAGACGAGACCATTCTCCACAAATCCATTTACAAGTTTCTTGACCAGAACAACCATCTTTACACAAGCTGTTGCCAACATAATGAGCAATCCGACCTTCATCTTTCATGCTTGCTTGTGGGCAACTGGTATCAACACCTCCAATATTAACATCATACAGACACTTATCGAGCAGTAAACTGTGTTCTGTTTGTTGAACTCGACACTTGGGATAGTCGTCTTCTTTAAGATGTCTTCTTGAAACCGTCACTATTGTTGGGATATTCTTCTGCACTGGCACTGTTATCTGCTTTTCTCCATTAGTTTGGTGCCACAGTCTACATTCTAAACTGTTTAGGTAGGACATTGTTGCATCCTGGGACGTTGTTTTGAAGATGAATAGCTGCTCTTTGTTTTGATTATACTCCAAAGTATATGAATCTGCTCTAGATTCCGACTTTTCTATATTATGTTCTCCTCTTTGCAAAAGTTTCTCAAATATATCATCCAATGGATTCAGTAGGAAGGAGTTTAAGCTGAGGTGAACGATGATATCATGCTCTTTCAATACATTCATCACTGGATGTGGTGATGTGTCTGTTTCTTCTAATAAACGAGATAAACTTACATTGTTCACTCGCTTGTCCAGCATGTGGACTATGTTGTATCCTTCGTTTGATAGTACGTCATGGACCTCTTTGGTCTTTGCCATAACTACTATCTCATTATCATCGGTACTAGTATTGTCTAATTCTTTATTTGACAAGTCCAGTGCATACAACTTAAAGTCATAGGGCGAGTCTTGATGTGCTCTTGTGATAGATTGTGATAAAACCTTTTCTTTCTCATGATATGATATCACATCGAACCTTGATGGTGTCTTTGATAGATCTGGTATAATAATCATATAGGCCACTGATGAAGGTGTAGTTCTCTCTACTTTGTTTACTCCTTCCCCCGTTTCTTGTTCTTTCTCCTCCTCATCAAGTTCCTGTAATCTCAAGAAGAAGTTTTCCTTTCTTCTTCGTTTCCTCTGTTTATTTGGTGGAGGAGGTACTCTCATGAAGGATGACAACTCATTTGTTACTTGCCATGAATCTTCATCAGTGGCAAATGTTGGTAGTATAAACTTGAATAATCCCAATCGAAACTTGAATAGACCAATCTTGTGACTTTCATCTCCTCCGTAATATACTCGCCCTCCACTATCAGGACTACTTGGTGTGACGATCATTCCATGTGGCCTATCAGTAAATGCACCAAATGGATGGTCAAGTAATTGCAATCGTTGAAAAGCAAGCAATACCAACAGCATAGAGAAGAAGAGGAGATAATACTGAACATTGCGTAATACTGATCTAAGCATGGTTGTTCTTTTTTGTTATATCAAGAGTTGAGAGATGCTGAGGGGATCAGAATTCAGAATAGTATAATGATGTTTGTTCTTTTTCTCTCTTTATCAGACCTATGGCACAAGACCTCAGACCAAAAATCCTTAATTGTACAATCTATCACTTTATCTCTGCAAATATATCCGGTAAGCAATGGAAGTATATATACTTGATGATATCACTAGGGCAGAGATGATGTGTTGTTGTGTTTCCCCCTTTGCAATACTCCTTGACTTTGACACAAGATATGTATGACTTCTCCAAATCACTTGTTCAATATATTAAATATGATACAAATAACTCTGCACAATGGATAGTATGAATCGTATATCAATGGGATATCTATGTGCCGCCGCTTAGCATATCTACCTAAAGAAGAATTTGCACATTAATCATTAAGCATTTCATTGTTTTAAGGGTAAAAGGATACCAATTCTCCCTTGGTTAAATTACTCAACTACACAGTCTAACGGCAAATAAATAGGCCCTCTTCGCCGTGCTTTCTACTAATCCATTAATTGCAGGCGATAATTACTAAGCAAGGTTTGTTGGTTGGTTAGGCGTGTTTTTCCTGTTGCCTGTAAATTAATCATCATTAGTAGTTTAGTTTATTTGTGAAGATAAAAAATACACATACCACAAAGCCACACAATCAAACAATTATATTAATACAATAATAAGAATATGCAATCCTCCATCTCCAAATATCGTATCACCAAACGTGTCGGTGGTGGATCATTCGGTGATATCTACCTAGGCGTGGGTGCCAACGGAGAAAAGGTTGCCGTTAAATTCGAAAAGCATGGTGCACGCTGTCCCCAACTTCGTCATGAATATAAGGTATATCGTGAATTACAGAATGCACCAGGCTTTGCCAAGGTACATTACTTCGGGACACAAGATTCGTATAATCTAATGGTTATGGATTTATTAGGACCATCGCTCGAAGATCAATTCAACAAGTGCGGACGTAGGTTTAGTTTAAAAACTGTACTTATGATAGCCGATCAAATGTTGGAACGTGTTGAGATTATGCATTCTAGGCATTTAATCCATCGTGATATTAAACCTGCCAACTTTGTTACCGACGGCCGGGGGTCTGGTAACTTTGTTTATTGTATTGATTTTGGTTTAAGTAAGCGATACCGTCATCCACGTACATTACAACACATCCCTCAACGTGAGGGACGGTCATTAACGGGCACACCCCGTTATGCCTCGATTAATAATCACTTGGGTGTGGAACAATCCCGACGTGATGATTTGGAATCGATTGGTTATGTCCTCGTTTACTTCCTCAAGGGTGGTTTGCCATGGCAGGGACTCAAGGCCAAGTCTGCCACCAAGAAATACAAGTTAATTATGGAAAAGAAACAATCCATTACCATCCCCGCTTTATGTCAAGGTTGCCCATCCCAATTTGCTGAATATTTGGCATACTGTCGTTCTCTCAAGTTTGAGGCTAAGCCAAATATTGCATACTTGAGGGGTATGTTCCGTGATTTATTTAGAAGTCAGGGATATACGAATAATAATTCCAGTTTGGATTGGGATTGGAATAGGGTTGAGAGTGGTTCGGGAAGTGATCGGGGAGCAAGTGGTGCCGGAGGTGATGCTGGAGGGTATGGTGGTGATTATAATGATGGACGTGGTCGTCATTAGAAATTATATGTCGTTTTGGAGTTAGTTAGATTGTTTATTTGGGGTAGATGGGGGTATTAGCATTTGTACGCCTACATTGAGGGTTCCCTAGTTGGACATGTCGGGGAATTAAAATGTATTGAAATCGAGAAGAGAGGGGGATTGTACTTTGGCTCTTCTGGAAATGTTTACTTGCAATTTTGGGAGGTTATCAAGGGGTGGTGGGTGCAAGTAAATGGGGAATGGACCCATTGAGAGTGTTGGTTGGGATGGGAAAATATTATTATGGGTTTCAGGTGGATTGTGAAACCTTTATTGATTCGCACACACATATTTAGATGTTAATAAATCAAAAATTGTCTTGTTATTGAAAGTTAATCTGTGTAATACAATTAATTTAGTGCAAACCAGTTAGGAGGACCTATCAACTAATATGTTAGACTAAGCACAAAAGAGTCTTAGATTTTACAATCCTCCAACATTTTGAGCCTCAGATAATGCACCAACCTGACGTCCAAATGAATCATTCATATCAACCCCGCCTGGTGAGAATTGACATTCCGACGAGGTCATCAAGTTTATATTCGTACCACCACCTCTTCGACGTTTACCGGATCGTGACTGATATCGATTGCTCATCCTTCGTTGTTTTAACAAAGATACAGCACTCTTATGAGTAGCTGCTTGATTGTTGGCAGAGAAGATATGGCTATCATGTACGACGCTGCGGGGACTTTTAACTTCATATTGTCCATCAGGATTAATATCGAGGAATGATTGTCTAGGTGTATCCTTGGGGCATTCTTGAACGAAACTACCTTGTACCTTGAGTTTCTTCTTCTCATAGGCCATGCATCGAATATCATAATACATGACATCCACTGCTCTGGAACAGACATCCAACTCGGAACTATATGTCTTGAGCATACTAACAAGCATTTCGCGGAACTCCCCGAGATCACTGCCCGCATGATCTTTTGTAATCTTGTGCATCAAATCAAAGAGAGATACATTAGATATCATTCGTTGCATTGTCATGAGCAACAGCTCACTCAACACAGTAGAGAGTTCCACAGAGAGGAGTTCTGTAGTATTCTTGGATATGCTTAGAAGAGTCTTGGCGTTGACCAATCGATCTAACACATGAAACCAGAGCAGCGGTCCACGCTCATTATCTAATGTCAAGTGATCATTCTTGTTCCGTTCACACAAATCTAAAACAGCTGATAAGATTTGTTTGATTCGGACAATTTCCTTCTGTGAAGTTTCATTCTGATGTACGTTCGACTGTACCTTAGATCTCGATGAGTGATGATTATTGGATTTGATGCTGTGTTGGATGATATTCTTGAGTGTTATCATTCTTGTATCAAGCGTTTCCAGCATCAATTTGAGAGCTCCAGAGACATCTCCCATTCGTTCTAGGAGGTAGGCACTTGCGTCTGTAATCTTCCGATCTTGACATAGCTTCAAGGCATCATTTAATCGATAATTCTCATTGGATGATAGATATTGGTAGACAATCTCTGGTTGAAATGTTGTCATGAGTAGGAGGTAGGAATGATGATGGTCGACTGTCAAATTGGCTAAGAGCTCTTGTGCTACCACCGAATCTTGCTTGCTCAAATCTCCAGATATGATGGCATGGATGAAGCTATACTCAACTCTTCCAGACTCGATCCGTTGAAGCGATGACAAGATCATATCAATTTCTTCAATGAATATCTCTCCTACCAAATGAGCTGCATGTACAGCATCTAATTTGACAAGCTCTGGAAGTCGTTTAAGGACGACACTTCTCAACATGGATACATTGCCACCAGCACACTCCTTCCTTGCATATCCAAATACTCCCTTCTTAACATCTTCTTCCTTGTCATTCAAGTAGCAGTCAATCGACCGATTAAAGTGATGCTGACACTTGTCCGCCATATCATCTCTATCTAAGCTCTTTGTCACCCCTACCTTGTGTAAGAACAAGGCACCACGAGTCATTTGAACTCTTTCAACAGTGTATAACACCTCTTCCAGCTCATATGACGATCGAGGCAGAGCCTGCAACAAAGCAAGGATATCATTTTCCGATGCACCTTTCTTGTTACACAGTCGAATGAATACTTCACCAGTTAGATACTTGGGTGCAGTGATGACACCAAGCTGTAAGTATTTTGCTAAAAAGTCCAAGAAGAAGTGCTTTGCTTTGATTGATAACAAAGTCATCTGTTTCCTGGGCCCATAGTGATACGACGAGGAACCAACCAAACTATCGGACATTATTATGGATGATATGATATTGACAAGATCTTGCCTGTCGGGTAGTAGCTCCTTGTCAACTACTTGCTCATCCTCTGCTGGAGATACGACCTCTATCATCATGTTGTCCGTTTCGTATTCAACATCATACGAACCGAGTGTGTGAATTTGACTAGCTGCCTGGGCAAATCTGGCCGACCCATCATCAAGAGCTATTGCTAAACAATCAAGGAGTGCTTTCGCGTCTATCAAGATGAGTGCTCTGAGGTAGGGATACGACAAGGCACGAAGTCCTCGATGAGAAGTAATTCTACTTTGCTGTGATGTACTTCGTGACGATTTGCTGAATAGAAGATCAAACAGTTCTGGTCGTAGAGTCTGCAATCTCTCTTCGGGAAGGATATCATCACCTTTGGGAAATGTCTTGCCCTTGAAACAGTGTCGAAGGTAAAGTCTGACATAAACAGTACAAGGTTAGAGACGAGAACGAGTGTTGATACAAGTCGATAAAAGACAAACCTCTATATCACAACTTACAGGATCTTGTATCCAAACTGCTCAAACTTGTTGCTCGGAATACCATCCTCTCGTCGATTAGCTATTGTATCCTCGACTGCATCGGCTGCCTCAAAGAGTGCATCAAACAATATCTCCAAAGGTGAAACGTAATCATCCAATCCACTGGAATAGACGTGAAACAACCCAGTGTACAATGCATTCTTTTTCAATAAGGATAATATCGAATCAAAATCCATTAACTTGCAATCCATATGCAGTAGACATCGCTCTACCATTGACAAATCTTTCATATCTTTACAGTGGGATACAAATAGTACCATCGCTTCAGGAGCAATGTACTTGAGCCTATCATTGAGAATATACGTCTCCATAATATCAAGAAAGACATTAATATATCTCGCATCATAGAAACAACGGAAGATAGGCCCAAACAATAGATCCAAGCGTCGTGTGACTATACAAAACTCCAAACAAACGCCTGACAACATCTCGAAATGACTCTCAGCCAAGTTCAATCGACTATTGGGAAGTGGACTGGTTGAAAAGGAAGAATACTCCATTGGGGTTGAGTCTGGTGCATTATCAATTGCAAGTATCAAGTATCGCATTAGCAACTCTGCCATCCAAATCTCATCTTCTGTTAAGAGTGAAGAATCGACCCTTGTCATGACATCTAAGCGACGTAATGCGGCAGTTGACGATGCTCCATCCTCTCGTCTATTATCCTCTTGACTTGTAATTGTACTTTCATAATGATCTAATGCCAGTGCCAACGCCTCGAGCCATTGACCGCCATCTTCTAATGATAGAATTTGCTGTCTCATACCTAGAACAGTAATCTCCTTTATCTCTTCTTGACACAGCACTAACAGCCGATTATCATTCGATCGTATACTATTCATAAAGGTTGTACAACCATTCGAATTGGGTAGTCGTCGTTGTCGACTTAGTGCAAACTCGGCATAGACTAACTTCATACACGAGAAGTCAAGTCGTTCTTGCATTGTCATAATGACCGTATCAATAACAATAAACTCATTTGTTATTGTCAAGTATACCAAGGAACGTTTACCCAACCAATTCAATGCCACGACAGGTGCCGATGCATCGAATTCATCATGTGTCCCGAATGCTGGCCAGTGTACTACATCATCATCTTCAGCCGCGGCTCCAGCTACATCATTGTCATACTCATCATCAACCTCGGGGAAACTAGCACGTAAGAATTGAAGACAACATCCCCATGCGCGTGCTAATATAGGTGTTACTGTATGTCCTCCACCTGAAACAAGTGCCCAGCCCCATGACAGACATGGTAAATATGGAACGGGTGTATTATCAACATTATTATTCGTTGATGATGATGATAACTTGGGTGGTGGATCAGTAGAATGATATGTCGATGTTGACATGTAGGAGGAGGCATAACTCGATGCATAGGTTGAAGCATATACAGATGATGAAACCTGTGTCAATCGATCTTCGTCAGATATTGACGGATCAATCCGTTCAGTCGTTGGACGTGCCCAACGATGTAAAACGCTAACCTTTGGTTCCACCGATACAGCGAATGAACTCCGTGCCGAAGACAATGCAATCAAGACAATCTTATGCACTGATGAATGAAAGGCAACATTTATATCATCATCATCCAACGGAGACAATGCATCCATGGCCAATATCTGTCCAGCAGTACCATCCAATAAACATTCATATTCAAATGAATAACTCGATGACCATAATCGACCTCGTGTAAAGGTTAGTTTGTTCACTAAGCCACTCGCATCTACTGATACTGCGCCAATTTCATTATCACTACTACCACCAATACCACTCTTCTTCTTACTTCCACCAATACCACTGTTATTATTACTAGGAACAAACGTCAATCGTACCGAACTAATACTCGAGGTATGTAACTCAACTAAATGTTTCAATACACTGCCATTAATAACATCCCATAATATAATCTGTCCAGTGCCATACCCACCTATTAAATAATCACCATGTAATGATAAATCAATCGATGTTACTGATCCTGTACTTGATAGTATAGTCGAATGGATATTACCACCATCTAATGTTGCACCCGTATAAGTATCAACATCTTCTAAACACAGTACTATCTTAAGTTGTTGGAATAAATCAAAGATGTAGATTTGTCCACGTTGATTACCAACTGCGATGAATTTCGAATTAACTGTTAAGGCTGTTGGTAGTCCGGTAGTAGTTGTCGTGCTTTGATTAGTATTACTCTTGAGTAACTGAGATCCAATAGTTGACATACTTTTAGATTGGATGATACCACCCGAGAAACCAAATCGTGGTTGCTGCTTCTGCTGCTGTTTGCTACTTGCACCACCACCACTTTGATTCATCTTTGAATTCTGCTGTTGAGATCGTGACTTGGTCATCAATTCAACCTTTGGTTTCATTCTTCGTTTCACAGTCAATGGTGATATAATATTACGTGTATAATAATTTGATTTTAATAATTTTCGTTCTGTAACTTTGGCATGTTGTAAGCATAACATGGTATGTTGATTCTCTTCATCTATTGTTTGTTTGGAAGAAGATGATGTTGCTTTGTTGTTCCTGTTTGATATACTTGCTATTGACAAGTTGCTGCCTTGATTGTCCTTCTCTTCAAAACTTTTACTAACTGAACTTAGGAAATTGGCAGTATAATCTTTCAAATCAGATGATGATTGTTCTCGCCTGTACTCGTCATGATGTACATATACATTCTTCTCTTCGTATCCTCCCTTGGTACCATTGTCATCATCATCTCGAGTGGGTGTATTCCTACTCAATGGATATTGCATGGATATATTATCATCATATTTCTTCTTTCCACTGTCATACAATAATGATGGAGTATTGCCGGCACTAAAGTTGATATTCAATCCACCATCTCTCTCAGTGGTAGAATCATCACTTAATTCATCATTTTGGTATAACCTCCGCTGTTGTTGGCTACTACTACCTTTATGTGCAGAATAATTCCGTACATTCAAATTGTTATTATAACTATTATCACTATCATCGTCAGAATCTTGTACCGAATTTAATATAGCATCAATCTCAAATGAATGTGATGTTGGTACTATCTCATTTCCAATTGTTGATGAGGTACGAGTTGGTGTTAATGATGATAGACGTTGTATACCCTGCCCATGAGTACTGCTGTTGCTAATACTCAAATTTGACAATGTAGATTCCATTGTAGTATACTTTTTATAGCCATTTGATCTATGTGGTGATATAACATCATCTTCATCATTGTCAGTACTATTATCATCATCCTCGTTTAATATTGACTGGAGTAGATAATCTTTAGTACTGCTACCACGGTGCCGTTTGTTAGTATTAGTGTTGCTAGAAGAAGGAGGTGGAGGTGATAAATATTCATCATCATTCGTACTATAATCATCATCATCGACTTCTTCAGCTTCTCTTAATATCCTTTCCAATTCCAAATTAGCACCACCGCTTGCACTACCACTTGCACTACTTTGTTGTCTATATGGTGAACGATTATTTAATATAGAATTTATTATATCATTATTTAATAAATTTTCATCATCCTCATCCTCATCATCGTGTACCCCTGATAAGATCAAGGGTGGTGATGAAGATGATATACCGGATAATACCTCCTCTTGTTGATCATTGTTATAATATGACCGCTGAGCAGCATTATCTTTATAACTGTTGCTACTACTAACATTATTGTCTGCTTGCTGTTTGTTGTTGTTGTTATGACTATCACTTATATTGCTACTTAGATTACTAATTGTGGATGTTAATGGTATATTATTAGATATATTAGTAGTATTGTTATACTTTGAGAGATAGTCATCATCATCATCATCCGAGGAGGAGGCATCTAATATTGCTTGTAGGTCCATTGCTCTAGTTTCCGAGTTTAATAATTTTAGAGTGGTGTTTGTTGTGTTATGCTGTTTGTTTTATACTGAGACTTGTGCCCAAAACTTACAACCCCATAAAGATATCAATAGAGGAGGATTATAGACAGCTCCGATAAAAGGTCAATGGGGCGAACAGCAAAAAGCGTAACACAATGGCGGCGTTGCAAGTTTGCAGTAAGAAATCGAGAAAAGGTCACAAGACCACTGTCAATTGAAAAAGTATATAGAATCTCTATTGCATATATAGTATTATTTGCATACACAAAAAGTCAGCAATATCAGTATCAGTTTATAAACATCAATTAGTACTGATTGTGCAAGTATGCTGCAACGATAAAATAATCAACATCAAACCTAAAAGTAATTAAAAAACAACCTTAATAAGCAGTGATATCAAAGAACATGGCGCTTCGACGACCACCTACACGGATTGAGCTTAAGGCAGATGATGTCGAAGAATATGATAAGGTGCGTTAGTTAATGGTGGGATAATTCTATATGTTGCCGTTGGGTTTAGCGGTATTATGAACACATCTTGTGTTATTTGCAACTACAATTTATTGACCTCTCTTTTCTCTCTGCTCAATATAAATATGTTACGTCATAAACACAATATCATCGTGATATTAATATTCAATAATAAATCTACTATATATGAATATTATCAATACTAATAACAAAGATTATGAAAGAACGACGTGACCAAGCAGAAGCCAAAGCATTACAAGAAAAAATAAGCAAACCATCAGGCGGATTGGGATATTTAGATTCATCATCAATATCATTATCATCAACTACAGTAACTACTGGTAGGAAGAAGAAGATAAGTGCTGCCTCGAGGATTGGATATAAGAAAAATCCAAGATAACGGATGACAAAAATGGGTGGATGGGTATAGATAGTTATTATTCCAACTATAAAAAAACAATATTATACACTACTTACAACTGAACTGAGATTAACAATACATCAAATTAACTAATTTACACATCTGTCGGTAGCTCTTAGCTGATTGAAATTCTGTTAGCTCCCCCTCGGAGGAAACTATTACTCTTCTTTTGAGGACTATCACCACCATTAATAAAACCATCAATACGTTCTTCCAACTCTTTACTAGAAGCAATGGACCTTACCATTTCAACTAATATTGGCGTATAATATTCAACTACTGGCTTGGTAAAGAGATACACCGGAGTTTCAGTATTCACGTTTAGTACAAGTAATGATACCTTCTGACCTCCCGTAACACCAAATGCATCGTTATCAATTGTAGTTGCAGAAAGTATAGTTGTTGTTAACGTTGTACCATTGATATTCTCCAAGACGTTACCAAGGGACTCTTCATCTTGATATTCTTGAAAGATTTGTCTAGATTGTCTTGGAGTTGGTTGGGGACCTATGCCAGTACCTTTTACCGGCCAAATGAACTCGCCTGGTTCAACATTCTCATTCCAAGTTGTATTGAAATATCCCAAGATATAATTCAAGTTGTCATTGATGTTATTATGAATTGTCAAGATAACTTTGATCTCTTCGTCGGTATTACCATGCTTTGACTGATACCTGGCAATACTACCAGCCAAAGAGGGTCCATCCGTGAATGCTCCGTCTCCAAACCAATAGTTGTCTGGACCTCCGGTGGGAAGATTTATTGGATTTGGATCACTCCAAGCCGAGTTGACAGCTCCATTCTGAAACAGATTACTGCTCCATAACAAGGATTGAAATTGATCAAGGCCTTCAATGTATTCATCCTGCTCTTCTTTTGTAACGTTCGTGAATTGCATGTTGAATTTGTAAACTGACATTGCTTGACTGAAAAACGATGGTGCTGCCGGGGATAATACCGCTTGAGAAGCAGATGATGCTGTGCTTATCTGCAAAGCTGTCGGGATGCCACCGAATGGGGTAGCCATCTTTACTCGAGACGATGACTTCAACTAGTATCATTCAAAGAGATGTACATTTGACTATCTTGGTCTTGAGGATCAAACAATGGGAAAGTGCTCTTTTCAGCATACTCTTCGTATGTATTCGGTACTGGATATGATATTCCTTCTTGCGGTAGAGGAATACGCCATTCAGAAGTATAATCCGAAACACACCAGTCATTGGCTAGTGGTACAGTATATGCATTTGTTGTATTCGGTTCGACAAGATATGTGATCGTGCTTGCTTCGGAATCTCTAATGTTTGGCATAAGTGAGGTGTGGAAGCAGATTTCAATACCCTTGAGCTGGTCAATCTTCTCCTCGTGTGATGCTCGGACATTGAGTATGTTTGTCATATCATCATATAGCTTGGACGTCGTCTGAAACTGATCGATCCAGATGTAAGTGATTGGGCTGGGGAAAAGAGATCAAGTTGTTACAGACTCACATTACTTACCATTTCATATACAAATTGAGGCATTGAAAAGTTAAACTTATTGGATACAGCAATAAGGGTTCTCAACTGACCCATACTTGAATCATCGTTAGGCAAGGAAGAGCAAACTTCTTCAAGTGGTCCGCAAGCACTCGGACGACTTTGATCTATATCGTCCTGTGTGGTAGCGTATGCTTCGTACCAAGCTTGAGTAAATGAAGCAAGTGATGTAGCGTTACCATTGACAATCATATCGTAGTATGGCTCATTGAAGAAGAACTGGCTAGCCCACCACGATGCACCAGAAGTCATTGCAATAGTATCAAACCCTGCCGACTCAGAAGACTTATCAAACAGTCCAAGTTCACTAAAGACTTTTGCGTAGGCACTGTCAGCAGTCATTGCCCTCCACCCTCCACCGCTTGACGCCCAAACGACTCTGTTATTAGCATTAGCTGCTGAATGAACTACCCCAAGGACGACAAGTGAGGTTGTTATTGTTAGATTTTTATGACTATGTAGCGGAATCATGTTTAAGTTAGATTGTTTGAATATTTATGAATTTAATTGTCCTGATCTGCAATACACTCCGAGTCTCCAGACAAGATGATCGTCACTTACCATATGCACAAGTGTAAGATCATAAAAAGCTTGTCTAAGGATACCTTAGGATACCCTTTAGATGAATGAATGAATGAATGTTATCGTAGTTGCTCATTGCTCTGTGCTATTATTCATTGTATTAGGTATTATTGTGCATGCTTCATTGATATTACCATCTGAAGTATGAGATTCCGTGAATATTCATCTAAATCATCATCTAAATCTTGTGTAGAATATACTTTGTCGGCTTCTACAGAGGAATCTCAACCATCAATATGGTCAAAAACCAAGCAGCCGACTTCAATATCCTCATCATATGATTCTATAGGATATATAAATGCCATCACATCTCAAATCAAACAATTGGGTAGAGATCTCTTCTTACCAATTGGATATCCACAATCTGTAAATGAAGGCTACCTAAAATATCAATACTACGATTCATTACAAGGTTTGTGTTCCTATCTCCGAGGTGTAGTCTCAACTAGTGCAGTACTATCGGCAACAGGCGTGGGTGATGCACAGGCAACTGCAATGTCGGCAGCTATGACTTGGGCAGTACGAGATGGATTAGGTATGATTGGAGGATTGCTATTCAGTTACATTTGCTCTCCACTCTTTGATGCACATGTCAAAGAGTTTAGATTGTTGGCTGATGTATTGAATGATATAGGGATGACGATCGATATGGCACTTCCCTTCCTACTTTCACAAACTTGGATGTCTTCTCCATTAACAACTTTATATCCGTCGATATCTCAGTATCTTCCGTCATCCTACCTTATATTGACATCTACATCTACATTATGTAAAGTTGCTTGTGGTATGGCAGCCGGTGCAACTAAAGGAAACATAACTGATCACTTTGCCATATGTGGTAATCGAGCAGATTGTCAGGCAAAAGAGAGTACACAAGAGACTTTGGTTTCGTTAGTCGGCATGTGTATGGGAGTTTGGATGGCTGGCATCATACATAGACTGGAGAAGAATCAAAATGATGATACGACATGTAGCAGTGGTGAATTAGATAACACATGCTCCAACAGTGCAATAATGCTTGACGCACAGCTGATTTCTTGGGGCATATTCATCAGTCTAACTCTACTTCATGTCTGGGCAAACTACATTGGAATGCAATGTTTACGGCTAAGAACACTCAATCAACAACGTGCAAAGATTGCGCTTCAACCATTGATAGAAGAGTGTGGTCAGTCTGTACTGAGTATATGCAACGATAGTGATGGAAAAAGTAATGAAAAGAAAGCAACAAATCCTCCTAGTTTTATTCTGCCCGGCCCAAATGATGTTTCTGAATCACTGTGGAAGTCAATGTGCAGTATGCTTTGCCAAGGGAATATACATCTTGGAATCAGTTTGAAGAATCTTATCAGAATGACCAATAGTCGACAGAATAATCTGGTACAGGGAAATTGGCATAGTGAAAAGTATATGATCTTCATAGACGGGAAAGGGAAGGGTAGCAAAGCACACAAAATCATAGTTCTGCTTAGGGTCGGGGCAGATGACAACGACGAACTTAAAGCGTTTGTACATGCACATATTATGAATTGGTGTTTGCAGCGCGATGGAACAACAGCTGAGCTTTCACAACTTCTTTCAAGGTAAGGTTTTGTAGGATTTGTTTATACAATCTACTTGATCCTCCTCTTGTCTCAGCTCACATTTATCTACACCTATTCTTCAGATCATACGAGATCATCCAGCTGATATTCTCTGAATCAAAGACAGGGGGTAGTATTAATGATCTCCTCGCTGATAAAGGTTGGGATATGAATAGATTATATTTAGGCTTTGGACCCTTTCGATGTGAATGGGAGATGGATTAGATTACTCGTTATCGTAAGTCCATTTGTTCATCCATTAATATCAATTGGGGATGATGTATGGATTGATGGTGGTGCTATTATATTACCAGGTGTGACTATTGGCAATAGAGTAGTAGTTGCAGCAGGTGCGCAGCGTTAACAAAGAATGTAGTAGATGATATTGTTTAGTGGCTGGTGTACCTGCAAAAGTTGTTAAAAGGTAGAAATGAAAATGAGAGATAATGAGAAACAAAGGCTGCACAATAAGTCTTCGTCGTCAGAATTACACGAAGATTTGAATTGACTGGCAAGGTTTCATTTAATACAATTTACCAGTCTACTCTAAGTTGTCTGAGGCATTGGCAGTTTATAAAGTCTTGGAATCATTTCACCACACTCAATCCAATGACGATAACGATAATACAGCAAATGACAGAAGGGAGCTATTTGACAATACAACAGTTACAATTATCAATCGATCAGAGGTACTAGGTCTACCACTAGCAACCATGCTATCAAATCAAGGTGCCACAGTATACTCCATCAATATTGATTCTATATTGCAATTCTCACCCGATGGAAAAGTAAAACGAGAACATTCTACTACAACTCTTAAAGAGTGTATTCAAAAGTCATCAGTTATAGTATCAGGAGTACCATCTCATACATTTCAAGTACCCACGGAATGGATACAAAAGTATACAACTGTTATTAATGTCGCGGCCGAGACAAACTTTGATGAGGATACGATATGTAATGAGGAACAATGTATAACATATGTTCCACATGTTGGACGAGTTACCGTGGCTGCATTGGAATATAATTTGATGAGTCTTCATCAGAATTATCATTCAAAAAAGTAAGTATAGGTATGAATTGACTCGGCAAGGTTCCATCTTAATACAATTTACCAAGTCTATTTCACTAAACAACCAAACAAAAACAATCAATTACACCACAGGGCTCTTTTCCAAGATATCTGATATGTGGGAGTTTCACCCAAGTGCACCTAAACAATTCTTCTCAACATGTAACAATAACAATACCCCCACCCCTAAAGTTCCACTATAATGATTATCTAGGACGACGGAGAAAACGCTCTCGATCACACAACCAAATCATCTCTGGCATACCCACTTAAATATTAAGAAAACTCTACCCGAATGGTCTGATCTCCAGCTCCACAGGTAGCAGTACCGGCACCTCCCCAGTTTCCACTAGAGCCGATCTTGGGACGGACAGAATATCCTGGATTTGAGCACTGACATGCCCCACCGACACTCAATTCGGGGGGGAGGGGAAGACTACCAGCAGTGCCACATCCAATTATGCTCCAGGTGCGGCCGTTACACTGCACAGATACTGCTGCATTAGTGTTCAATGCAATGGCCAACTGATTTACAGCAACGGGATCGCTGCAGGTAACACCAGTCGAATCCTCACTGCCTGATATAGTGACTTGATTGTAAGTTCCTGTCAGGGAAGCTTGAAAGGTATCCCAAGCTTGTTGAACAGTGGCAGATGGCGTCTGGCCTGAGACAAACTGCTCACAGTAAAGTTCCGAAGTGCCACTTGTCACAGGACAAAAACCAGAAGTTGGCTGAGTTGTTGCTTGCGGAGTAGTAGAGGCAGAGGTGGTGACAGGAGTTGTTCCCTGGGTGGTAGTTCCCTGAGTAGTTGCCTGAGTAGTTGCTTGAGGAGTAGTAGAGGCAGAGGTGGTGACAGGAGTTGTTCCTTGGGTGGTAGTTGCTTGGGTGGTAGTTCCCTGAGTAGTTGCCTGAGTAGTTGCTTGAGGAGTAGTAGAGGCAGAGGTGGTGACAGGAGTTGTTCCCTGGGTGGTAGTTGCTTGG
>Ga0214477_100183_pt1 | contig 44354 bp, 35 predicted proteins | sample M1_20Mar14CPVII9_FD_165058 | JGI IMG/M metagenome (GOLD analysis project Ga0214477, IMG submission 165058) | Marine eukaryotic communities from Monterey Bay, California, United States - M1_20Mar14CPVII9sort6BwellC16 | ecosystem: Environmental > Aquatic > Marine > Unclassified | place: USA... | reverse complement strand
TCACCTTTTTCTGTGCATGAGATTTGTTCTAAGATGTTCTTTTAACGTGAATTTGCACGTAAAATGATTGAGTATATTTGTCACACCAGCGAAATCTACATAGGAATCGACCAATTTGTGTAGACGAGTGAAATAGTACACTCGTCACTTTACGTTCATTTTTGCGTGAGGCCACCATAGAAACCCCGCTTTGCGCACGTAAAAAGGCGAGTAACGTAATCGTACGTCGGACAGGTACTTTACTACTTGGACAATTCATTACCCTTATCTGTAATCAATTATTGTACCATTGCAAATAAATAACAACTTGAGAGAAAGATTTACTGATTGAGCTATTCTGCCGATCATATGCACTTATTTCATTCAGCAGGTATATCAAATTAGTTGACACTTTAAATAATGCCAGGAGGCATGGAGCTAAGGAAATGGTTAAAGGAAAGAGCAGCCAAACCTTCAGAATATTTAAATCTGACGTATAATAATTCTGATGATGGTGATTATCCAAAATATGTATACTGGTACCTACCTCAATCCCCAGAGGAGGAGAAAGAGAAGGAACGGTTAAAACAGAGTAGAATAAAACGGGAACGAGATAATAGACTACAAAGAAGACAAGGGAAGAAGGAACGGGGTGCTTATGATTGGGAGAATGCTATATTTCTTAGTCAACTCATAAATAATGATTCAACGATTGATGCGCTTGAGGTGTACTGGAATTGGAGTAGTAGTTGCAATAGGCTTGATTGGAAAGCTTATAAAAATGCAATTGGAGAGAATACACACTTGAAGAAATTGAAGATTGACATGGAACGAAAATCAGTCTGTAATATGAACAATTTTCAAGAATTTTGTAAAGGATTGGCTGCTAATCGATCATTGAACTTTGTTGAGATACACAATACATATATCAATACAGATATATGCACATCCTTGGGCTCTCATATATGTAGCCTGGAATTCGAAAACTGTACCATTAGAGGTAAAGATGGCACTGCTGATGCGCTGACTTCTTTAATATCAAGGAAGGACAGTTCTCTGACTTGCTTGATATTTCGGTACTGCAATATCAGTGATAGATCAACGGCAATTATTATTTCTGCCCTGAACAATCATCCCAATCTAACGATACTCGGTGTATTGAAACAACAAACATCATCATTGGGACATAAATCCTGGAAAGCACTTGGGAAGATTCTTCCAAACAGTAAGATTAGTGAGCTTGATATTCAATGTCACCATAGCAATGCAAATATTGATGATACCTCTGCCATCATGTTGGGAGATGGACTCTTTGGCAACTCAACGTTGAAATCCTTGACTATGACTGGGTGCACATCAATTGGTGCCACTGGATATCTATCTATTTTTTCTGTATTGCAAAGTCCATCTTGTGCCATAGAAAATCTGGTACTCGGAGAGGCTCTTTATAGTGGGGATAAAGTGGCTGTGTTGGCAAATGCCTTGGCCAATAATACATCATTGAAGGTTCTGAATCTACATCGACTTTGCAAAAACCGTCGAGAAGGGTTAACAGTGGAAATTGCTAGATGGTTAGGACGTGCCTTGGCAAGTCATAGGAGATTGAAATCTCTTGACTTGGATGAAACTGGTTTGAAATCAAAGGAATGGAGAGCGTTCTTCTCTTCATTTCAAAATTTGTCGTTTAACTTTGAGGTATTTGATCTCAGTCGTAACAATATTGATGACAAATGCATTCACATCTTTTCGGATGCACTGGCTACTAATAAAACACTAAGGACATTGGACCTGAATAGGAATAGCTCTGTTTCGTCTACTGGGTGGCAGGTATTATCAGGAGTTCTGCATACCAATTATGGGTTAACCACACTTGACTTTGGCAGAAATGGCGATAGCGATGATGATCGAATCAATAATGATGTTTTGTTGTCTTTGGCGAATGCTCTGGCCAATAACAACACCTTACAGTCTTTGGGTCTTTTATCATGCGACTGTAATGATCAGACCGAATCTGGCTTAGTAGCTCTTTCTCGAATGCTATACGACAAATCCAGTTTAGAAAGTACTATCTCTTCAAATCATACGCTCAGTCTTATTGATGTTTCGTCCTATGGAGGAGAGTGGACTCGTCACTCGGATCTCTTTACATCTTTAGAATGGAATAGAAATGTGAACAAGCATGAGGTGATCCAAAGAAAGGTCATCAATCATCACTTTTTGAATAATGCCGATGGTATTGTTCAAGCTTTTCTTGGAGTGGACTTGGAGGTTGTACCTCATGTTTTGGCTTTGTTGGGGAAAGACCGCAGGGGGATGGGTGTGCTAGCTATACAAGCTTTTGAGGAAGATGCCAACAGTTCTTAGCCCTCAAAATAATGTGCAGCTCCGGAAAAGGAAACGAGAAGAATAGAGGTTAGGGATTGGCTAGTCATATCAATGGTATATGAATGTAAGGTGTATCTACTTCCTATCAATTACCAATCCACAACTAGGGCTACAAGACCTTCAATTGACAACCAAATTGTCTGTAGGTTGTTTGCAGTAAAAACTTTCGTAGATGTTTGCGAACTGCTTCTCGCGTCTTCAGCTATGTGCTCAATATAAATAACACGATCGAGATCACAATTATCTTATATATAGCTACTTGTTCACAAGGCAAGTCACCGCAAAGGACAAATTGAGTAAGTACACACTTCACCCAATCAATGTATCATTAGCCACCGATTCCTTTGTTGATTGCTATTGTACCGCCTTCCTCCATCTGAGTAAGAATTGTTATATACACCGCCTCTTCCTCCCCGATAAAACTTTCATTGAAAGATGTGCGTTAGCGGTTCCAAAGAAGTAGCATGGAATGGATGAGATAGCAACACCTAATCTAGAATGTTTGGCCGTTTGAATGTAAAAATAGGTACGACTGCACAGCTCCCCATCTTTTTACAGCTATGTGCTTAACATAAACAACACGATCGGACGATCGAGATCACAATTATCTTATAAATAGCTACTCGTTCACAAGACAAATCAATGCACAAGACAAATTAAGTATGTACACACTTCACTCAATCAGTGTGAAGGAGGAGTACATTCATGTACCTCTGATGTATATCTTCTCGAAATTTTTACCATTCATTACTTCGGTTTCTTTGTTGATTTGAGTTGTTGCTATTGTACCGCCTTCCTCCATCTGAGTAACCCCCTCCTCCATTGTATCGATTATTTGATCGTCTTCCTCCCTCATTTGATCCCCGATATCCTCCTCCTCTTCCATATCCACCTGTGAAGAAGAAACAAGAGTTGTTAGAACCTACATCTGCATATACGAAAGAGAAAGACACAATGAATAGCAAAGCATTTAACTTACCTCCACCACCTGATCTGTAACCACCGCCTGGATTTAAAAATAGAAAGCGAAAGATTGTTAGAGAATTGAATGACAGCATAATGACAAATTCCAAAGCATAGATAGTCGTACCTCCTCTTCCACGGCCATAACCACCACCTCTTCCATATCGACCACCTCCTCGGCCTCCTCTCCCCCCTCTCCCACCTCGGCCATAAGTCTGACCAAAGTTTCTACCGCGTTCAATCTCTAATTCCTTCATTATCGAGAACACCGCTCCACCAGCATCAATGTCTGCACTAAATTCAACCAACTTCTTGGCATCTTCTACCCCCATATCAAAGACGGCATTCCCAGTCTCACGGTTTGTCTGAATCTTTCCAACATCTCCATCAAATGTGAGATCTCCTGCATCCTTTTGACTCATTCGAGCCAACTTTGACACGGTGAACATGACATCGCCAGGAGAAATGGGCCTTCCCCTAGAATTGGTCATCTCAACTGTGGCAAATCCCGCCTCACCTGTGAGGAGAGATCGACTCTCTACTTGCACTGTACGACGTGCAATAGCAGTGAGACACCGTGCTACAATATCAGAAGGATCATCAGTACTTGCCAACAAGGCGTCAGCGGCACCCTTAAAATGCTCTGCAGTTTCATCAGCAACAGATTTGCATGCAACAGCAGATGTCTTGGCAGCGGCACCAAGTGCTGCCTCAGTCGAGGGTGGTCCCAGTAGCTCAAACTTGAATCCATGTCCAAGACTTTTCTCCATACGAACAATATCCCTCGCTTGATTCTGTTGAAACAATACTACAGAGATACCCTTTGCACCAGCACGTCCAGTTCTACCTGATCTATGAACATATGTATCTGTATCACGAGGAGGGTGGAATTGAATTACAAGATCAACATCTTTGATATCTATACCTCGAGCGGCAACATCCGTCGCGACTAAGACATTGAATGCTCCAGCTCTGAAAGCAGCAAGGGTAGCATCTCGTTGTTTCTGACCAATATCACCATGAATAGCCTGTGCTGTCAAAGTCTTAAATACACTTCCAGATACCAATTCATCACACTCTCTCTTCGTCTCGGTGAAGACTATTGTTTTACCAAAGATCTTTTGTTGTAATGCAGAGTTGGACTTGTCCTTGTTGGCTTTGAACGCCGCTGCAATTGCATTATGATGTTCATCATCTTCGTCGTCACTATCTGATCCAACTTCATCGAGGTTAATGTCCTTTGAAATCTCCACGGCAATAATGTCTTCCAATATAGTCTTCTTGGCATCACCAAAGGGAACCTGAATAGCCGTATGACGGACAGTAGTTGCCGTACGTGCACCAGCCTTATCACCAGTAATATCAATAGATAATGCATCTCTTTGATAATTCGATCCAATCTCACGTACCCATGGAGGTGTTGTGGCCGAAAATAAAAGACATTGGAGTTTCTCATCATTAGCCGATCCGGCACCATCTAAGATTACCTCAACATCCTCTGCAAATCCCATGTTCAACATTTCGTCGGCCTCGTCCAAAACTGCAACGTTACATTCACGTAAGTCAAGATTGCCACGATCTAAATGGTCCATGATGCGACCAGGAGTACCAACAATTACATCAACACCCTGACGAAGCGCTCGTGCCTGTGGATCATACGAAACACCACCATGAAACACAGCTGAGAATAATCCCAAAGGTTTACATACTCCCATTAACTCCTCGGCTACCTGTCGTGCCAATTCACGTGTAGGACACAGGACAATCATACTAGGTAATCGTCCCCTCCTCATACGGATTGATCCATCACGCATTACCTCTGCATTACCATTCTCCTTGGCAATATCAACTAAACGCAATAATGCGGGTATTCCAAATGCTAGAGTCTTACCCGTACCAGTACGTGATCGTCCAATAACATCCCTCCCTGCTAATACCGGACGAATAGCCTTGGCTTGAACGGGTGTAAAGTGTGTAATACCCTTGTGTGATAATACATCAATAATATCTTGGGGCAGACCAACTTGTTTCCAAAGTGGATTAGATGTTGATAGAAACTTTGGATCGGCAAAATCTTCTTCCTTCTGTTATAATATAATATGATTTGATTAAACAACAAACATACATATAAATGTGAGACTAAAGAGCATAGACATATAGTAATAACATTTCAAAGTACATATAACGAAATAAGAACTAACCTGTTCCTCAACTAATTCCTTAGGGAAAGGATGACTCCCCTCGATATGTCCCCTACCACTAACTTCATCATCCACCGCTGGATTCTCAGCCTCACTTAATGCCTCATTTAATAAATCATTAATTTCACTTTCCAATTCATTCGTTGTAGATACAGCAGCATCTTCTTCTGTGCCTAACGCATCTCCTAAAATTTCATCAAGTGCTGAATCTAACTCTTCATCTGTAGTAGAAGCTGTGCTGCTCATACATCGTGATGTTGATATAGTGTTTAAATTAAATGTATTAAAGTTGCGTGATGACGATGATACTGAAGGAGTAGCAAAGGCTCTACGGCGGCCGTTGATGGATGTACTACTACTCGATATACTATTCTGAGACGATGTAATAAAAGCTGCACGAACGAAAGCACGTGATGCATCACCACCACGACGGAGTGATGATGATATAATACCAATTGTAGATATTGTCATTATTATTAATGTAGTAGTACTTTTTCTGTTGTTTCTTTTCTTCTTGTTATTTGTTTGGTAGAGCATTTTGTTTCTATATCAAATGTTGTATTTTGCAAACTTCCCTATTTTGAAGAAGTTGTTATTGGTTAGAAAGTTGATGTGTTTTTGTTACTGTTTAGAGATGTGTTGCTATATATTTTGCATATGATACTAAGTATACTACCTATGGCACCTCAAATACGGAGATTAGCGTATAGAAGAAGTTGATGTATGCTAGCTCAAATTTGAAGAAGGAACGAACTCACAAATTGAGAAAATTTCATTGGATGTGATGGGCAGTGACTCATACCCAAATGAAGGGGGATGTGAGAAAATTAGACATTCAATTGCGAACTTACTGCTTACTAAAATTTGCTTGGTGTCAAAACCTCACATTACTTTTATCATATAATCAAAGGTGAGTGATATTTATGAGAGATCTATCGGAATATACCATATTCTGATATGGCTGGTTGTTTGTTGTATTGTTGACGGTGATAGTACCCGTTGCAATTCCGCTGGCGGGCGGTGGCCGATAGCCTATCATTCAAGCGATTTTATACATACTTTTATTTTCACTATCATACCATCATCTCTCTAACATTATAAATTGTATACTCCTCTCATTGCACCACCCGCATATAGGGTTTATCAAACAACTAACAATAAACAAAACAAATATATCTATAAATCATGACTGCTGCTGGAATTATGCGTCAATATCAAGTGGTCGGCCGCAAGGCTGCCACTGATGAAAACCCAAACCCCGAAGCTTACCGTATGGTAATCTTTGCCCCCAACCCCGTCGCTGCCAAGTCCAAGTTTTGGTACTTTATGCGTCAATTCCGTAAAATGAAGAAGACTACCGGTGAGATCCTCGATTGTGTTGAACTTATCGAGAAGAACTCCCGTACTGTTAAGAATTATGGAATTTGGTTACGATATGATTCTCGTTCTGGTACACATAATATGTACCGCGAGTATCGTGATTTGAAGCTCACTGGTGCCGTTTCACAGCTATACAATGAAATGGCTGGACGTCATCGTTGTCGTCCTCGTTCCATCCAAATTATCCGTACGGCTACCTTGGGTGCAAGTGAACTCAACAGGCCCAATGGAGCCCAGTTTGCTAAGAGTAAGGTTAAATTCCCACTTCCACACCGTGTTGATTCCGCCAAGAGGGGACAGAAGGCACTTTCAGACCGTACCTTTAGTACTGTCCGTCCTACTACATACTTTGGTTAAATATTTAATCAATATAGTATGTTGTTAAAGTATTGACTATTACATCTTTTCCACTTCTTTGTGTTATCTTGTCTCTTTTCGCAGTCATCCCTGGTCGTCTTGCCGATACAGCCTAATAGGTATATCTATTCATCTCCTTTAGTATATATCATGTTGTCTTTCCAACACTCTCATGAACTGTTGTCCCTCAAAAATATCCTGACTGAACCGCGCATCTTCCAGCTGCAATTGTAGTATCAGCTATCATTCTGACGAGCTTAATTCCACTATTTAAAGGAATAGTGCATACATATCACGAGCTGAGAAGAGTAAAAAACGAGGAAGATGTATTAATATCAGAAGATTTCGAGCAAGACGGAAAATAGCTAGCTTAAAAGTAGGGCATGCATAGAACGTTGAAGATGGTTCTACATACTGGACTTATCTCCTCTAGAGGTAACAAAGTTTGTACTTTGTACATCCCCCTAGATACTACCTACTCCTCCATTGAAACCGCCGGCAGTTTGCAGCCGTGTGCTACATAGAGCTGAGATATGTCTAGGGAACGATAGACTACTTTTCTCTCTTGATTACCGGACCGACTAAAAGTTCAAGTGAGAGTGGTGAGTGGTGAGAGCTACCACTACGAACCTCATAATTAATAGAGAATAACTATACTATGCACTAGGTACACTAAGGCAGGGGATATCATACCTAACTGTGTTGTTTGATATAATCGTTGGAAGTGTTGCAGTATTACTCAATTAATATTGCATACTTTGGTAACTAAAAAACAGACTCAGCATAGACACCATACATTGCAAAGAAAACCTGATCGTAATCATCGTTACAATTATATTGGCATTGCAATTAGTTACATCTAAATACCCCTAAATTATAGTAACTTTACAATATTATCCAGCCGTCATCTATACACGGGGATATAATACAGCACACATCATATGCACTAATGTCTCCCAACCAACACAAAATTGAATCATCATCATCATCATCTGAGGTTAATCACCCATCCCCAACAATAGTTACTTTATTTAAGGACGATAGCAATATTAACGATAAGATTAGAACCACCGCCACTACTGAAATAACCACGGACGAAGAAGAGGAGTCATCTACAGAGAAGCGGCATACTACCACAACTTCATCTGCAAATTCCTCAATAATGACGGGTACAATTCCAGCAGCCGAATCACCCCAAACTCCAAGCAATAGTACTGATGATAATACTTCCACAAATAACAATGATGAATCTAGTCCTGGGTTTGAAGAATTTCTAAATGTTTTGGGTTCGGATTCATCCAAAGATATTGAAAAGAGTACACCGAAAGATGATGATAATAATAATGATGATAATATAGATTATGGCTCCAAGCCTTTAGAGAGAAGACGATCGAGTGATTTGGGAAATGAAATGAGGGCAAGTAACTTGTTAAATTCAACGAATACAGTGGTAAGTTGTTCTCTTTTTTTGTTATAAAGTGTTTGTGTTTATATTATGATATTGATGCTTGACATTTTTAATTTTAACACTGCACCCCAAACGTTTCTCAATGCCAATCAGGATTCATGGGGGAACAAGGCAGGATCTCTCCCTCCACTTGCTGACAATAGACAGTCTTCTATGCCTAATTTCGCCACCACTTCAAATAATCTTCAAGGTGAAGAAGAAGGGTCAGAGATATCTGAATTAGATGGCTCTTATTCCCAACCGCAAGATTGTGATCCAGCTCGTCGATCAACCTGGAGTCAACCACCTAATAAGCAAGGCAGTGGAGCAAATTCCGATGTTGCTCAGTTTGTTAATATTAATAAGCTCCAACCAGGTTCGTCCCAATATTATTATTCCCAAGCCAATCGTAGTAATCGTCAGCTGTTGGAAAAGGTTGCAAGTAAGAAAAAGCTTAAGAATAAGGGTGATACTCTTATGGATGACTCCATCCATTCTAGAGTATCTGTTCTTAGTGAACGTTCAAGACATAGCACATACCGTGGGCCAACACCAGTGAAAAAAGACGGCTCGGCACTTAAGGGTGTTATGAGGAGAACATCGAGTTACTCAGCACAGGCACAGCCATCTATAGAAGACTCCTTATCTTGTCCACCAGCTATTGGCGAACCTACCATCGCCACAACAGGAAAACTAAAAAGATGTTCCTTCTCCTCAGTGGATATACGGGAACATGAACGAATTGCCGGGGACAATCCCTGTGTTACCTCGGGTGTTCCTCTTTCTATCGGATGGGGATATTATCAACACAGCCCAATTAGTCTTGATGATTATGAATTGAACAGGGGACCACCCCGTGATAAGATCGAGATGATGGTACCCGCGGGTGTTCGAAGGCAGATGCTTCGGGATGAATTTGGTGTTTCTGTTGCCGAAATGAATGCTTCGATGAGGGAGGTTAATGTTACCAAGAGACTACGCCGTCATACGGTTGCAACAGAGCATTTAGAAGGTTGGTCGGAAGTGGTTCAAAGTGCCAAGAGAAAATTCAGTCGCTTTGTTAAAAGAACGTCAACGAAAAAGGAAGAGGAAACGATATGGGCAGAGGCTCATAAGAGTGCCCTTTCAGAGTATCTTGTTCGGCATGGCAATGCGAGTTTGGGTAGAAATCCTTCGTCTGCGGGGGTTGGAAAAGTTAATCACGGTCCAATTGTAGTATCAGAGAACGATGTGCCCTTTACTGAAATTTCATTTCAAAAGGATAACGAAGAGGATACTCCAACATTTTAAAGTGGGGGTGGACTTGGGCTGTTGTATATTTCATGTGAATATTGACGTCAATCATGACGTATAAACTGTGTAATGAGCCTCTTGTGTAGGTGAAACAAGAGCTTTTAAAGTAAAGACTTCTTTACACCAATAAGAATATTGTACAAGTCTGGGCAATACATAGAAAACAGAGGCCCTCATACATAAATCACGGGAAACATTCTGTCTTATATAAGCAGGTCTCAATTTCACTCCAATTGGGGATTGAATTGCAATGCCTCATGTATCAAGAAGCAATGCGAGAGCTGAGTCGAGAGTCGAGAGTAAAGAAGCTATCAGTTTTCACTAAAGGAAAACCTGAAGGGGGTCTGGGGGATAGGATGAAATGCAGGTTTATAAGAATGTATGTCCCAAATAGGCATAAGATCGTATATGGAAATAAACCTAGACTTTTCAGGTCAAAGCCCCATTTAAAAATCGTCACAAGATCACCACAAAAGGTAAATATCTCTAGTGTCCTATGGACAGATCAAAGTTTGCTAGGCTTGGTGTTTAAAGGCGTTCAACCTTCCTTCCATATGAGGATCCTGTGAAAACTGCCTGGCCGGCACGGCGATTGCCCTGAAAATAGCAAAGGATACCATTTGATTTTTAATAATTTTAATGCCTGTCTAGAGATATTATGTAATAGGGTGCACCTTAATGTGTAATATAAAGTATTAGTTGTATCAGAAGGTTCATATATCGAGTTGTTTGGGAAAAGAATATCACACATCTTGGTGTGTATTGCAATAGTAGTTTGTAACTGTTTGGGCAGCGCCTCGGCGGAAGAAGTGTATCGAACTGTCGCAGACTTTTCTGTATAACTAATTATCTAGATATAAATTATTGATCCTAAACAATGACTAAGGCAACTGAACGAAAGTCAAAGCTCAAGAAGAAGAGTAGTAATAGAAAATCATCATCATCTAAGTCTGTACTTGAGGCGGTATCATCTGAAACCAGTGCTGCAATGACGACTGCAACAAAAGGTAATGAAAAAATTAATGAAGTTAATACACAAGATGTGTCAAAAACAAACAATAATACTTCCGTCACGCCCGCAAATAATAATAATAATAACGTAACAATAGATCTATGTGATTCCCCATCACCACAGAAGGCTGATAATGCCAAAATATCCAAAAAGCAAAAGTTAGACGTCACTTCAACAACAATCACACCCGCTGCCAAAGTTGATGATATTATGGATGGTAATGAGAAAGAAGTTATGGTGAAATCAGCTACACTACCACCTCAAGGCGTAGCAGCATCGACTTCTTTCAAGGAAAATGAAGTAAAGGAATCATCAACATCTACCAAAAAGAAGAAGAAAAAGAAACCAAAGAAGAGTAATGATACGTCGTCTGCCGCTACCGCCACTGCAACTACTGATACCAAACAATCTGCAACTGCCAAAGAGCTGCAACCACAAAGGAAGAAAAAGAAGAAATCATTCAATGATCAAATTCTTTATACTATGCTCACATCATGCAAACCCTACACTCTCAAATCATTAGCAAAGGCTACCGATACAACAGTTGAAACCTTGCGTCATGCGATGTTGTCTTTTGTTGATAAGAAATTAGTGTTGACGAAAGAGTTTCCATCCGTGAGTATAGCATATGTTTATTTTACACTCATGTTATTCACATTCATCTAATAATGTGTATGATATATATCCTCATAGAAAAAGGATAGCTCACGTGAACCGAAGAAGTTGTTCTGGGCAAACCCCATGACTATCGATGAGATATCAGCCTCAAGTATGGCTAACAAGGGCAAGGGTGGAGGTGTAGCAAATCAATTTTCTAAACTTCTATCCACCACTGATGAGATTGAAGAATCAAATAAGACACGACAACAACTGGAGCAGCAACAACGAGCAATTCAAGCAGAGTTAAAGCCTCTACTTGCAATACCAACAATGAAACAGCTGGAGGACGAAAATAAGGTAGAGGAGGAAAAGCTTGCACTGTTGCAGAAGGAGATTGAGGCAGTTAAAGACCGCATTGCAAATCCATCAAAAGTAGCTGCTGCTACAGTTCCAAGCCGTATGAGTTCGGGACATTCATCTGCATCGTACTACCCAGCAAATCGATTCCAACAACCAAAGCCAAAACCACAGGACAAAACGACACTCAAGCGCAAAATCAATCATATGCTTGGAGAATACAAAGCCAGAAAGCGAAAATGCATGGACTTTGTTGACATGATAGCAGACGCAATGGAGAAAAGGCCTAAAGATGTAATGGGAGAGAAAGTATTGGATTTAGAAACAGACGAGCAAGAGTGGGGCATGTACGAAGACTGTACTACTGGGAAGATTTATGGGACGAAACCAAAATCAAATGCAAAGAGGGGATTACTAGGAAAGAAGTATGGCAATAATGATGTGGATGAGGTACCAATTGTTAAGATTCCAGCCAAGTACAAGGATTTCTAAGTTGTTGTTCAGGTTGTACTATGATGAGTTGATTGTTAGTTCATGTAATGATGTAATGTAATGAGATAGTAACTGAGTTCTGTTTATGCAACAACGGCCCAGCTTACTTCACACACTATCTACTATCAATAGACTTTCTGTCAATGTATCGTCTCCAACTTTTGGTGGTATGTAATTTGGCACACTTGTAGTATTCAATATGATGATGTCAATGTAGATATGTTTATCTCTCTTCACTTCAAATCTAATGTCAGTATACTCTTCCGTTGCATCATCACATACCTTCTGTATCTCTTTCTCAATTCTTCTTTGTACGAATGATACTCTGCAAAATACAAATATCGTTCCCACAATCAAGGCCACAAAGGCCGTTAGGTACATTATCATGAAGGCTAGTGAATTTGTCGATACAAAACCAATAAGTACCAACACAACCACGAAAAAGAGTAGTATGATGATGAATATTAGCGACCGACGTTTTGTCTTAGTTGCTGGTTGTAGAGGATCATCTATCTTATCGCATAGTAACACCCAGTTTGAATATACCATTTGACTTGTAACATAATACAAAAGATGTAGATACAAATGTTATATGAATCATGATATAAAAGACAGAAAGTCTGAATTGGCAAGGCAATATATGATATGTGAACTTACTTCGAGAGTATTGATGGCATCGAGCGGTCAACTGTAACCTCTTGTTGATTACACAGCCCCCAGCCTTTTATAATAATCTTTCCAGACGAATCCATCAGCGTGTGAGGGGAACGATAGATATGATACCAACTTATCTCATTTGTTCAAATCTTACCTACTTTGATCAATGATCCAAGTTCACACGACATACTACACTATCTTCGATACCGTTTGATCGCCAATCGAAAGAATGGCGCACAACGCACTGGATGGTGCATAACTTACCGACAATGGCAGCAGTACCAAAGCTGAGATATTTAAGTGCATGGTTCTGTCCATATGCACACAGGGCAACGATAGCACTAGAACATCACTCAGCTTTGATTGATTATGAATGGGTTGAGGTGACTATTATCTTTAAATACTTTTTCCTCATGTGATATGATTGGTACTAACATGATTGTCGATACCTACTCTTCATCTATGCATGAATAACTATCCTACTATCCAACATCATCAAGGCACTGGTAAGTGAATCCTATTGCAAAGCTTATGTATCATTACATGCATTTATGCTCAGCTAATACACATATATCTCAAAACAATATTATCACATAAATATAGGGTTGGGAGCAACGCAAAGATGATATGAATGTTACAGGAATGCGTTTGTACTTCTTTTCTTTATCATGTGTATTCAATGTATTGTTTTCATATGGATCACCAGTTTGTTTTTATTTGATTGCCCATGTAAATCAGATGTACTAACAGAAGTTACTTCATTCTAACTCGTCATCTTTACAAAATTGTGAAACGCGCATCTTCCAGGAACAGGTAGTGAATGGTGGTACCATTGGAAGGCTGATGAGTTAAAACGGAGTAACCCTAGTGGATTAGTACCTACATTAATACCAATTGATAACAATGGCAAGCCAAATGAAGCAAAGAGTGTATACGAATCTCTTATTACGATAGATTATATCGACTCAATTGCAAACCCTACTGAAGAGAAGAATCGTCTTGTACCATCAGATCCATATTTAGCCGCCAAGTGTCGGTATTGGGCTGATAGGGTTAACAGAGAATGTTGTTCACCATATTATGGGGTACTCGTTCGAACTGAAGACGAGGAAAGGAAAGAGAACTTTAATAACTTAGTAAATGGATTGAAGGCATTCTCAAAAGAGTTGGAAAAGAATGGTGATGGGAGAGGGTTTCTGGGTGGAGGAAGGCTTACAAATACTGATATATCACTAATGCCGTGGGCTTATAGATATTATATCTTTGAGCATTATCGAGGATATTGTATTCCTATGGATGACGATGAACTGGCGGCATACTCAATTTGGTTTGATTATGTCTTTAGCTTAGACTCAGTAAAGAGAACATTGCCCGACAAGGATAGATATCTGGAACACATTGGCAAGTATGCTGACTCTAGTGCACGAAGTAAGGTAGCTAATGCCGTTAGGCGAGGTGTTAGTGCTCATGAACTAGATGATGAGAAGGATACTTATTAAGAAGTTGAACACAGGAAGTTATATCAGGGGGGGATACTGCAATGCACTTCTGAATAGCTAGCACAACATAAAGTAGACGAATAAGATATGCACAGATAGATAATCCACCCCTGCCTACTGTCTCCTGTTACACCTACCTACCTGTTATGTTATACGATATGTGAAAGGGAAGGTATCCTTATCTGGTATCCTTGCTCAGTTACTTAGGCTGTTTACATACAGTGTCAATTAGGTACGATGGCGACTACCAACAATAACAACAACCTCTTCGGAAAAGATAGTGATAGTTCAGATGAAAGTGTAGGCGGAGGAGGAGCGGCGGCCGCTGCTGCAAAAAGTACCTCACCAACTCGTACAAAAATTGATGATCTTGGTGGTGATGATGAAAGTAGTAGTGATGATAATGATGATTCAAAAAAGACAGTAACTACCGACAAAGTAGAAAAGGACAATACTACTAACAAGTCAGATGACAATAGTGGTGGCGACACAAAAGATGAAACCAAAGAGGAGGCCCCTGAAAAAGAGAAGGTTGCAACAAATAATAATACCAATAATAGTGCCTTATTTGGAGATGACGATGATGATACAGAAGATGACGAGTTTGATGGAGAGGATGATGGTATCGTTGGGAAGTCAGGAGGGGTTAATAAAGTTATTAAGAAGGCAGAAAATGTTGGGCAGACTATGAACCAGCGTATGGGTGAGTTTTATAATTGTTTATTATGTTCATGTGTTTTTTTGTTATGTTGTGCAAAGACCAAACTCAATTATAACTATTTATTGGTATTATTAATTAATAGGATTGGATAGCGATGGTGATGAAGAAATGGAGGGTACCAAATCAAGCAAGGATGAAAACAAAGAAGGTGATAGCAGCGAGAAGAAACCAGCCTATGTGCCACCCCGTAAGATGCAATTATTAGATCTAGCAGAGGCTGGTATTAAAACCAGTTATGATGAATCAGTACCCCCCGATCAACGGCCTGTGTTCCATTTAGTTAAATTACCAAATTTAGTAGGTATTCAACCAAAGCCATACGATAGAGAAACACATGATTTGGAGAAGGAGGAAGAGGAATATCGTGGATATGTACATAATATGATCCGTTGGAGATACAAAACGAATGAGGATGGGGAATATATCCGTGATGAGCATGGTCAACCCATTCGGGAAAGTAATACTCGATTAGTTAAATGGAGTGATGGGAGTTACACGTTACATGTTGGTACAGAAGTATTAGAGATGGATAATTTGGATAGCTCAATACCAATGAATCATCCTGACCCTAGTATGGCTGGATTTGCTGGTAATAATGGTTACTTATATGTAAGTCAAAAGGCCAAAATTATCCCTCCCACGAAGAAGGAAATGGAGGGTCCACCCAAAAGTGACGAAGACGAAGAAGAAAAAGAAGGAGCAAATGAGAATGATGATACCGAGGAGCAGGAGGAAGAACAACCCGAGGCTAAGAATGCAGGCACGGTTTTAGAATGTATTGCACCAATCGCATCCCGATTGGCACCCCGTCCACTATCCCTAGCATCAGATGCGCATCGCAACTTAACACTGGCAGTACGTCAACGTGCTGTTAAGCGCGCACGTATTGCTGAAATTGTTACCGAGGTGGATCCCGAGAAGGAGAAGATGGCCCGAATTAAGGGTAAGGATGATTTGGCCAAAAGTCGTGCTAGGTCGAGTGGCCGTCGTTCAACTCCGGGAAGTAGCGGACGTAAGCATGGAATGAACAAACAATACATGGAAGAAGATGATGACGAGTATGACGGAGTCAATCTGGGGCGGATGAAGAAAGAAACTATGCGCCGAGGTGATTCTTCTGAGGAAGAAGAGATGGATTATGGCGACTCAGATGAGTCGGAAGACGAATGGCAGAAGAACAAAGTGCAAAAAAGAGGTGCTGCTGTTGCGGCGAGTAAACAGCAAGAAAGTGATTCAGAAGGCGAAATTGTGTTTGGTGAAGATGACTCTGATGAAGAGGCACTAGGAAAGAAGCGTGCTGCAGGTAGTGGCAGTGGCAAGAAGACTGGTGGTGGTGTATTTGGTGATAGCGATGATGAATAGACAATCGGCCGTACCTATCACTTTTAGAGAGAAAATATCAACCGACTTCTTGCTAGTCATACTCTTTTGTCTGCACTTTGGCGCAACTACTCAAGTGGCTATACAGTAGTCAAAACTATATGCTAGCTAATATCTGACATTAGAATCATAATCTACAGCTAATTCTACATAAGATTGGGCAATGTTATGTTATCTAGGTTGGCATATCAAGTATCTAGACAGTATCAATGTTTTTTCTATTTTGACAACCACTGAACATAAGAATCTCAGTCTCAACAACAATATAATGAACGAATACTTCACATTGTATATTGAATGACGATACAAACATTAAGCAGCGCTTACATTCTTGGAGTCGCCAATTTCGACTGGCTGTCCTTTGCAACTGGCGTATCCTCTGCATCCTCCACAGCTTCTGCTGCAGGGACTGCGGCGGGTTCTTCTTCGGGATTCTTCTTCACAATCTTGTAATAAACACCTCCGAAAACAATAATGGCAGACATCAACCCAATCCATACCCAGTATGCAATTGTCACAGGATCTTCATCAACGGAGTACTTGATTGCATATAACTTGATACCTTCCTGCATTTGCCAAAAGCCACAAGCCAGGAGGGCCACGCCGATAACACGATGTCCAACCTCCCATCCCTTGCGTAGACCAGTCTTCTCCTCACCAGGCTCGGGTGTGTGTGGCCTTGTAATACCACCAAACACTTGAACGAAGGCTATAATAAACATTGCCAATCCCATCTTTTCATGGTCATTGGAAAAGTGTTCACCTTTCTCCTTAATGACAGTAGAAACGGCAACAGCAAAAGCCGCGATGAAAAGAGCAAATGCCGTGGTATTGAACGCACGGTGTAGATTGAACCAAAGAGGTCCCTCGGGAAGAAGAGAGCGCAATAGAGACGATTGTACAGCAAAGGGGACGAATACCCCCCAAGCGAGGAATGCCATAATTCCATGTGCTAGAAGATACGTGTCATTCAATAATTTATGACGATGAAAGAGAGTGAGAAGATAGGAACTTTTGTTAGTACATGGTTTGAAGGCAGCGAATAATGGGGAACGAAGGCCAAATGAAGTAGCCAATCACCGAGACTTCATATGAAACACACACTACAACACACAGAAACCTACCTAACCACGCAGACATGTAGGGAATTGCAACCGCCTCGGATGCACCACTAGACAAATTGAGATTGAATGGAGCACGATTAGCACCATGATATGCAAGCTGGTAACTTGATCCGTATGCCCAGAGGAATGTGTTGTCGCCAGTAGTAATTTCGATTTCACCTGGCTCCTTCATGATTTTGGTAAATTTCATGATTGTATTGGCATCCTCAAACACAACACTGGCATCTGTTAAAGTCTGTTGACTCTCAGGCATAGGGGTGACTCCACTTAAAGCCGTTGATGCCAGGTTGTACTTTAGTGGCTCTTCGCCAGGACTGACACTGTGATACCAAAAAATAAAGGGAATAGACGGATCAAAGTATTGAGGTTTTTGGTTGTTCTTGTTCTGCTTCAGCAAATTTCATAATATATAGTTGGTCACTTACATCACTGCTTCACTTCCAATCATCTGTCCATTTGTACTGAAACCAATTGCAACCCAACCCTCACCGGTGTAGATTGTCTCCATAGAGATGGTACATCCATCACAAACTTCTGCATCCGAACCATCGGGAACATTGATACGATAACGTAAGAGGAAGTCAGGATCCAACTGCTCTTCACAGAACTCCTTAGTACAATCATGGGTTGGACCCTCTGTTGCGGGCGGTACAACATCCGAAGGACCCGGCAAACAAACAGGGTTGACAATACTAGTCTCACAACCAACACTCGAATCCAAAACTTGGATATTCTCAAGCAAGGGTGCTCCAGCGGTAGTATCAGAGCCGTCTCCCAATTCCTTAACAGTACCCTTAATAGTTGCCATAAATCCACTTGTTGGAGCATTAGGATCTTCATTGGTACAGCCAGAACAATATCCATTATCAGCAGTAGCACTTCCTGCGGCAAATCCAGCGTCAAGAATAGCCTGTGTATCTTCTAAACGGTATCCAATACAATGCATCCCAGTTGATGGATCTTTATCGGCCAAGACAACATATCCAGAATCTTGGCAGAATGAAACATCCAATAAACAGTGGAAGGAGTGATTTTCTGGCTCAGCTAATGTTACACTATCAGGCATATCGAGGAAGTGTCCGAGACCGATACAATCTAGAGAAGAGACAGAGAACACAAGTTAGTACAGGACAGGTGCAAAAAGGCGACAAGTGAAGTATATGTCAAGAAGAAATCAACTCACAATTGTCCATTAGGTAGTTGGTGATACAAACTTCGTCTCCGACCTTGATATCTTCCTCGGGGGCTGGAGGAGCTGGCATACAAACAGGATTTACAATAGTAGTTTCACAACCAACACTTGCATCCAAAACTTCAATATTCTCAAGAAGTGGTGCTCTGTTAACGCTATCAGAGCCGTCTCCCAACTCTTTCACTGTGCCCTTGATGGTAGCTTGGAATCCACTTGTTGGAGCATCAGAATCTTCATTGGTACACCCAGTACAATACCCATCATCGGCAGTAGCGCTACCTGTGGCAAATCCAGCATCAAGAACAGCCTGTGTATCCTCTAACCGTGCACCAATACAGTGCATACCAGTGGATGGATCTTTATCAGCCAAGACAACATATCCAGAATCCTGGCAGAATGAAACATCCAATAAACAGTGGAAGGAGTGATTTTCTGGCTCAGCTAATGTCACACTATCAGGCATATCCAAAAAGTGTCCGAGACCAATACAATCTATATTGTAGTAGACGTGTTGAAGAGAAAGCATGGATATGATAAAAAATCACATGGTAAACAATAGTGAGATACAAGAGAGATGTGTGATCATACATTATTTATTAATAATTCAATACATAAAAATTATATATTCATATGAATTAAACTTACATTGATCCATAATATAACCAGTGTAGCAAACCTCTTCTCCAACATCTAAACCGTTGACAACAACCGCAGATGGGTTGGTATTTGTGGCGATTAGAAGAGCCGCTGCCGCTTTCGTTAGAAGAGCATTCATTATAATGTTGTGTTTGGTGATAATTAATATGCAGTAGTCTTTACTATCGCTACTTTATTGTCTATTGCAAAGAAAGTACACCGATTAGCCATTGGTTGAAAAGTAAAAGATCTCTGATTTGTGAAAAAAGAAGGATACCGAGTAATAGGCCTATATCCAAGTTCAATACGGTACCCAGGTCTCACCTTTGGGCCTCATTCACAACTCACAACTTACATGCAGGGTTGTGTACCCAAGTGCGTACCCAACCCAAATACCCACCCAGGAGCATGAGTATTTGGGTATATACCCAACTAAAATACCCACCCAACCAAGTGGTTGGGTATATACCCATACCCAAATACCCACCCAACTGCAAAGGGTACTTTGATGCCCCTAAATTGGCTATAAACAGGTCATTTTATACCTATATGACCCGGATTTTGACCCCTCAAGTACCCCACGGGAGAAAATTTTGGCGATAAACATATTTTGTACTGAATTCCTACGTAGAAAATGATGCCCAAGTCAAATACCCAAACACCCAACAAATCACACTTGGGTATGGGTATCTACCCAAATACCCACCCAACGAAATCCTCCCTTGGATACCCAACTACCCACCCACCCAAGATATTTTACCATGGGTACACAACCCTCTTACATGCTTATAAACAAGAATTAATTATGGCGATAGTAACTCCATGTTGCGTTTGTGCTGATGGAGCGGAGTTGGGGAGAAGTTAAGAATAAACATTTCAAGTCTATTCTGAGTAGAGTACTAAAATACAAATCGTATACGATATACATACGACTTTACGACTCGTTAAGTTACCACAAAGCATTATATGCCCTCTTTACTCCAATTCTGTACTCCAAAGCCATGCGTTCATCATTGTTTGTTACCTTTCCACTTGCCAGTAATGCTATATCATCATCCAAGGTAGTTGCTTGTATCGCATCAAGCATTTTCTCTTCCTCAGCAACTGACATACGATTTCTTCCCTTCCCCAATAACTTTTTTGCTACTATCTTGTATGCCTCGGGGATAAGCTCCTTTCCCTTGTTTTTACCCAGTTCTAAACTCCCTCCCGAATCTAGAAAGCCATAGTCCTGGATGAATCTATCATTACCCTCAACACTCCCCCCATATCCAATGTTTATTTGATCGCCTGCCTTGATATCAGCACCGGCTACTACTTTCAAACTCCCACCTTCCATTGCTCTTCCAGTTAGTACATGAGGACTATCTCTATCATGATTGCACATATCAATAAGTGGAATTAACAATCTATTTGCAGTTGTTGATTCGGGAGGTCCTTGGACTGTCAAAACTCTTGATGTGATGATCCAACTTGCCCATTGCAAATGCAATTGAGTTGCAATATTGCTTTCATCATTATCACTATCATCATCTTCTTTTCGTTCTTCCCATCGATACAAGTTTGATGACATTTGAGCCATTGGTAATACATCTCTTTCGTATCTTGCTGCTACCATCTCTCGTCGTGATAATGTCTCCTCAACAATGATTGGATTTTGTAACATATCTAATGCAGTATCAGTGAAAAAGTCTGTTGAGCCCAAGCAGTCATCTGACTCTAAATTTGGCAGCATAGCAAAGTAATCTCCCTTCTCTTTATCACCAGGTGGCCCATCACTATTACTTTTCCATGTACAATACTTTTGCAACAGTGTTGTTGCAGGTAATGTGGGGTCTGCCGACTCTCTCCCCAAATTAATTGCCATTTCGTACGGTATATCAATTATTGCTTCACCCTTGGATATATCCTTCAAGGCAATCACACCACGTAGTTGAATTATATCGTTTTTATCAGGACCAATTTGTAATGGAAAGTAACCAAGTCCTACACGTTTTAGATTCGATTCACCACCATTTCTTTGTATATAATTATAAAATTTCATTGACGATGGAGACCTATCGATACCCCCAGCTGAAGACTTTGTAGAGGAAGAAGATCCACCACCGAATCCCTTGAGACCACCTGATGATGATCCTGATGATTTCTTCTTCTTCTTTGTTTTAGATTTAGCCATATACAATTCTGTAGTTATTGAAGATGATGATGTTTTTGACAACATTATGCACGATGTTTTATATTGAACCGGTAGTAGAAATGCCTGTACTGACCCCAGCGACACAAGCAGAGGAAACGAATAACCTGAATATCTCATTGTTAGCAAATATCGAGAACAACTAACGCAATCTCTAATCGGCTACTAATCAGCTATTATGTACCGGGTCTTCGACCGAAGAAAAGATACCCTTGCTTTTCCAACTCTCATAAAAATTGAAATATGGTAGTGTAGTAGAAGTGTTTGTTGTGTTGGTATTATATGTTATTATCACTCTCTTCAGCAATATAAATAATAATAATATGATGAGTGCATCAGATAGCAACGTGGGTAGCAGTGAACAGGAATCTTCTATTATTGAAGAGGGAAGTAAAAACAATAATTGCAAAGATGAACAATACAAAGAGGGCCAATCTATGAACAACAAAGAGGGTGGTATACAAATAGAATCAAATACTGAGAATACAAAAGATATACATGAAAGTAATACTGTTAATAATTATGATATAAATATTACAACATCGGTACCTGCTGCTGCTCCACAAGATCAAAGTGAACAATTAGAAGCAACAAATGATGAGAATGTTGTTGAAAATTACGAGCAACAAGCCATGCAACTAAATGTAGCATTAGAAGCACTAGAAGCTATGCGTCGGCTTAATTTAGAGTGTGAGTTTAGTGGTAGTAATACTATAGAGATTGATCATGATAGATGTACATACTGCCAGCGAGAAGAATTGCGTAGGCCAAGACCCAAACCTTCATTAAATAATGGAAATAGTAGTATAACAAAGAGTGAGAGTGGTATTAATATTGGCAGAGTTAAGTTGGATGGCAGTCGTTTACGTCGATTTGGTAGTAATATGGGTAGTCTTTTCTCAAAAGCATCATCTAATATATCAGATGATAACAACAATACCGAAGCAACTACTGGAACTCCACAATCATGTCCTCCGACAACAACAACAACTGTCGGTGAGAGTAGTGCATCAATATGCAATAATGGAAGTACTACAACTAAGCGTCGGAATCTACTTAAGAAGACACACCATCCATGTCTTACATGCGGTCATCCAACATGTTCTAAACACTCCTCTTCTGGATTATCAAAACGACATATACCAATATGTGTTCCATGTGCATACCTCTTTGAATTGGATTTTTTAGTAGACGTTATAACAAATACAGCATCTAATACAGAGGAATGTAAAAGGAAGGTTGATGATATGGTAGATTGTTATGATCGGGCAAAGATCTTATTAGAATATACATCACAATTTGCTGATGATATAGCAGCAACACTGGAGTCGAAAACTGCACTTTCGAATAAAATTGGTGCTGGATCATCAGCAACTGGTGTATTATCTGGAGTTGCGGGGGTCGTTGGATGCGGGGCATTGCTATTTCCACCAGTTGCAGCTGCTGGAGTTCCATTGTTAGTGGCAAGTCTTGTGTTTGGAGGAGGTGCCACAGCTGTCCAAACTGGTGATGCCGCTGCAAAGTACTTCTCGGAACCGAATCGTCTGGCAGAGAAAATGGTAGCTCTTCATGCGATGGTATTGAGCTTGCTTCGGATCACTGAAGTCTTATCCTATGGACTGTTAAAGAGTCATTTAAATGTCAACTACTCTGTTGAGCATCTTGAAGGAGAAGGATTATCAGAATGGGAGGAGGTTGTCGATGATGTAGAAGATGATGAGATATCAACACAGCGCGAGGAGCTGGCCAAAGAGATAAGAGGCCTTTTAGAAAAGCATGGAGTGGCAACAACAAAGGGAATGGGGGCTTTGCAGGGTGTGGTAACTTCTGGTAAGGGATAATCTTTTCAATTACTTGCTTCTTTATTTCGTGGCCCTTGTTTCTTGACTCAACATACAAAATGCATTTCTTTGTACTACAGGCATTGTAGCAGCAGAAGTTGGAGTAGGTACAGCTGTTGCTGCGAGCGAAGCTGCTGTTGGTTCTAGTGCTATTGCAAGCGGGGCAAGTGTTGTAGGAAGGGGCTCTAGGTATTTCGGACGCGTAGGTACAACAGCTGCCAACTCGGCCAGGTTCATACCCTTGGTTGGTGGGGTGCTGAGTGCTGCATGTGTTGTAGTCGAGGGACGTGAGTTGAAGAAAACTTTGGAAAGGATTAGCGAGGGTAACCCTTGTGAAATGGCCGAGCAAATTCGTACAATAAAGGAAGAGCTAAACATGCTTCCAGATTCATCATTGATTTCAGCGGAGTGTAAGCGCGTATTCGATTTGGCAGAAAAGGAAAAGGAAAGGAAAGAAGCAGCATCTGCACTCTCACTTGCACATATCAGACGAGAGGAGAAAGAAGTCCGAGATGATGTTTCATTTGATAATGCATCTCACGATGATCTATCAAACATCATTGATGTTTTAGATACTAAAATGCAGTCTGTAATGCAAGATGAGATGTCCGAAGACGAGAGTACATTAGAAATAGAGGGCAAGGAAATATCTTAAAGGAACAAAGTTTTGATTGAGTTGACAGTTGTTTCCTACTTTACAATCACTAATACTATTCAATACAGATCCCCAGATAATGCTGTGATAGCTCCCGAGATATCTGTTGTTTGTTGTACTCTCAATTTCACCATACATCTATTTTTTCATCATAACCCAATAGAATCATACTCCCTTTGTCAAAGTCTAATTCTTATTTTCCCTTCTTATCAGAAGACACTGGCTCTGCCTTTTGAATATTCAAGTACTCCATAACATTTACCTTCTCAACTCCTGAATCCTTCATCGTTCCAGGATGAGATAACTCTTCTGGAAGATGCGCGTTATACAGTTTATGAACATGAAGAGAGATGATAGTAACTTCTGTTAGTACATGCGGCTTGCAAAGGCAATAAAATAAAGGCAAACTAAGTTCAAATAAAGTATTCGAATGGCCGAGTCTTCATATTGAACACACCATAACACACAACAAAACAACACAAACGCGGACTTTCCTGGTAAACAATCTGCATCTTTCCCACATGGTAGTGATTTAATCCAATCTTCAGCGACGAAAGCAGCAGAGTATGTTGTACTTAGGCAATCATCGTCGGAATCATAACAATCTTGAAATCCTGGATGTTTCTGTGTTGAATTATTTTGATTAGAATTCGTGACATGAAATAAAGATACAAGTGATATAATATTTACTTACCGAACCAGCCTTTGATAAGAGAGATGTAGTATGGATTCGTTGAAAACTAGTAACAATTGGTGTCCATGCAGTAATACTATTAGTGAACAGAACAATAACAATTGCAAATATTATGCAAATTTGATTCATCATCATAACAATTGTATTTGTATTGCAAAGCAAGCAGGCGTTCTCAATTATTTTATAATAAAATGTGTGTGTCTTGTGTATTGTTCGATTATTGCGACGACGAAGACAGATCAAAAAGTATGAATAACGGAGACCTTTAGCTACTACTACTTCTGATATATCTAAGAAGGAAGTTGGTCGTTTAACTAGGCCGATAGTTTGATTGCACTTCTAATAATATCTTTTGCCCAGATTGCAGAAACCGATTGACACCTGGTCTTGGGTTAAAGAGCCACCACCACTCATGCGTACACCTCAAAAAATAAGTACGATATCGAACAAAACAGATGAAGATATATAACAGTATACAACTTAATACACAGCTTATCATGACTTCAGTAGTACTAATTGGTTGCGGAGCTCCACTGAAAAGTATGGGATGGTACCATGCTGTACAGATTTTAAATAAAGGATGTAACATTGACGCATCATTGGGTATGTTCATATGTGATATGGTTTTGCAATTCAACTAACAAATACTAACCCCCTACCTTGGATATCATTCCCTTAGATTATGTGGTTGAACCATACTACATGAACATTGGAAAAAACAGTCCAGGCAGTGCAGAGTTTAATGCCTTTAAAGAAGATCTTGAGACGAATAATGGTATAAAGTTCTTTTCGCGTGTACAAGATGTACCATCAGCTAGTAAGGAGGATGGGGTAAAAAGGCTTGCAATAATCAGTGCTCGTACAGCAGACAATCCCGAGCTATTCTCGAGTTGTCTTGATATTGGTTGTGATGCTATATTCCTCGTAAGAAGATTCATACACATTGTATCTCGTATCGGCAGTATACTAATCTATTTCTATACCTTCTCTTCTATTTTAATAGGAGAAACCAGGAGCACCTTCAGTCTCTAAATTAGAAGCGATGAGTAAGAAAGCATCTTCAGCTAATGTGCAAGTATTCATGGGCTTTAATAAGAATGTAAGCAAGTATGTAACAAAGACGAGAGCATATCAAAAGTCTCATCCAGGAACCAATGTTACCTTTCTACACAATAACAATTATGCTGAGTCTGAATTGAATGAGTGCTTTGAAAGGAATTCTGAAGGTATGTTAAAGAATATGGCTATTCATGAACTGGCACTTGCTGTTACTTTCTACGGTGTGACTGCGTCGAACATCGCATCGGTTGAAGCAGATAAAGACTTTTCTGTATGTAAAACATTGACAGGATCTGATGGCAAGTCATACACTGATTTCAGCAAACTCAAGTTTACAATCAAAACTACGGACGGTAATACAGTGTCAATCGCTGCAGATAGGTGTGGCGGTGATGATAGTGTAGGCATTGTCACTGATAGTGATGGCAAAGAGCTCGTTCGATACACAATGCCTGACGAAGAAGATACGGATACTATCAAGGCAGCGGAAGAGCAGATCTCTGGAGCAATGCCCTACTTTTATGTTCAGTCTCCTGACTATCAAACACTAAAGCAAAGAGTTGCAAAGGCTGTCGCCACTTCTCAACCTGCCGGAGGAGTTGCAACGATAGAATCAGCGGTAGAGACATTAAAAATTGCTGAATATCTCACTCCATTGCTAATTGAGCAACTAAAGTAAAGATAAGTGTGGTCTTGACTTCACCCCCCTGGTACAAAAAAAGAGAGGTATAGTTACTGTACATAATGAATTGAAATCATTGATTGGTGTTATTCTTTATTTATCTCTATGCACCGCCAACCTTGACGAATCTCTTTTGTGCAGCCATCTTCTTAGTTATCTTGCGTCCACGAGCATCTCCTTCATCCTCTGCCTTCTCAACACCCTCTGACCTTTCAGAAAGGATAATTTCAACATGTGCTGGTTGACTGGCATACTTGCCAATACGTCCATGGGCACGGTATGTTCTACGACGGCCTGGAGGGGCACGGTTACATTGAGCATGCTTAATGTAAAGCTTATCAACATCCATTCCCTTACTCTCAGCATTTGCAACTGCATTTGAAAGAAGATCGGCAATTACCTTGGTAGCCTTCACAGGCCACCTTCCCTTATCTCCGGGAGCATTATGAAGCTTGGCCATGGCCTTACGTCCAGGTCCGCCAGTGTACTTTGTGAAGGGAACAATATCCTTGAATACTTGAACATCTTCCATAAATTTCTTAGCCTTGGATGCATCAAGTCCCTGAATGTGGTTGGTGATCTCTCGGCAGTGCTTGAAGTGAATACGGAGATGAGATCCACGAGACTTGGAATGTGGCACAGCCGCATCGGGTTCTTGTGAATAACGCACCATGATTATAATTGATTGTCTATAATAATCTGTGAATAGCATGAGTAGAAAAGAACACAAGTTGTGAGCAAAACCAATCATTAAAACTGATGAGTATAATATCGCCTGCCGTCATCAAAACATCTCCGATATTGACGACCTCAATCTTATACATCTGACAAATATTTATTGCCTTGGCAATCAGAGGAGCCGCCGTATAATATATTAGGGTCAATACTTCTTAGCAGGTCGGGTGTTATTGATGGTGACAAAATTCAACTAGAGATACTCTCATCAAAAACCTCCTCCATCAAATTTGAAAGCGTTTTCTAATAGAATATATATTACTAACAGCTATAGTAGCTTTATATCCCTTGCCATCAATAGCCGTCATAAGAGCGCCATGTCACTTACCTCACCGCTAACAAAATGCAGTGCTACATAGTACTTGCAAAAAGAGTCCAGGGGCAGTGCCCTTAGTAAGGTGGTAACTTCTCAAAACTCAGACATTGCGAATGTTAATTATTTCTCATGTCTATTGGAAGCAGGCGTTCTATAAAGCAAAACCTATTTAAACCATTACACTATCAGCTACATACTCATTCCTTACAACCACCGCACTCTTCATATCTAATTTATTTCACTTTAATATTGAAACTAGTTGCTGCCATTGTGCGTCCGTCTGCCAAAAAGTCACAAGAAACAACAGCTCCACTCAATCCCAAGCAAGCTAATGCCCCCCTAATCAATCCACATGGGAATGCCAAGATACGAATAGCTCCCACTCGTGCACTTTCTTCATCCGCTGGAAGTCGTTTCAACCATTTCAATTCCTGGTCTTTCAATACAAATACTCCTCTGTGATTTGTTTGTAACTTATCAATCTGTTTACGAAATACTTCTGTCCAGAATTCTTTGCAAAGAAACTTTACAGCTTCCAATTGTGCTGTTTTTGTTTTGTTATATTGCATATGGTTGTGAAGTAATGTAATAGTTTATCAGATTATACACTCAGTTTCAAGAAAAGACAAGTTGCATAAGTATGTATGATGGACCACTTACTTTTCGGATCCATCACAGTATGATGCCCACCACCTCCCATAATTATTGGACCACCGACACCACTTCCATCTTTAGTGGGTGCATCAATAGTACCAGTTTCTGGAGATGGCGATCCTGGGCCTTTATGATATTATTATACAAGTAACGCAATTGGTTAATATAATGTAAAGCAATAAATGAGAGAAGGGTAGTGATCAAAAGTGCTAGTGCTGCACTTCAACATAAATCATATAATATTCACAACAAAATGCATATGATTATGTTTGCAATCAAATATAAATCAATCTTTTGCAATAAAAACATGACGGATGACGTACCTAACAATGGACGATGTTGTGCCAATCTTTCACATAATCTATATCCAACATCATATCCCATCCGTTCTATCCGAGCCGCACTCCGTTCTGCTGCCATTACTGCCGCAGCTGCTTCATCATTATCATTAGACGGTGCACTATCAGCTCCTTCAGTGCCTTCTTTTGTCGTATTATTATTATTATCATTATTATTCATTTCATCTGCCATTGCTTGAACGCGCTTCGCTTCCTCGGCTATACGCTTTTCATCACGTTCTACCCATTGTAATATCTCGGCTAATAGGAATTCATAACTGCATTCGGCTACATGTTCAATTGGTGCTGAAGATGATGGTATAGACGGTGCTGAACTACTCGTTGGTGCCGATGATGATCTATGTGGTGGAGGCAAACCACTGCTGCTGCTTGTGGTAGTAGATGGCATGGCAGGGCCTGTCGATGGTGCGGTAAGAGTTGCCATCGTTTGATTGTTAGTAAGTTGGTTGAATTATGAATTACACTCTCATAATTTTTTGATGGTATTTTCCGTGACCTTCTATTGATCGAAGCTTTTATCATGTGTTGGTAGTTGGTTGAGTTGAGAGTTAAGGAGAGAGGTTGAGGTCGAAGACTTCGTATCGAGTATACCCAGTAAATCAGTTTTTAACGCTCTTTCGAATAGTACTCCGATAACCGCTGTACAATAGATATATTAGATATAGAGTAAGGATACGCTTAGTGGTATCCTTGTCCAGTAATGATGTCTCCTTTTATTCGACTCGCTGCTGCTCGGAATAGATCAATTATATGCTGTAGTATCAGTAGTAGATGGAAGTTGCCACAATCGTATTATTATAAAAGATGTCTTTCATCTGTATCTGCAACAGAAGATGATATCACCAACATCATTAAAGACGATGAGTCAACTACTACCAATTATAATGTTGCACCCATCAATACATCATTAGCACTTAGTGTTCACTTTCGTCATCCCGACTTGATGAAGGATTATGAAATACTAAGTCGAGCTAGTGCATTCTTATTGCAAGTCGATCCACCAGATGATGATGATGAAGAAGAAACTTCGAATAACAAGAATACACAATCATCTAAATCTAAATCATCATTTCCACATCTACAAGAGAATATCAATATACGAAAACGACTATTGCAAAAACAAGATTATAAGTATAATCCAGCCACTGGTCCTAAACGTACACCATCACAATTGAATTGGTTAGAGTTCTGTCCTACTGCATTCCGACCAAAGGTGCATGTTGTGGCTAGCTCGCATGTTGTTAGTCCATTCCTATGGCCAAAGTATTATAATCAAGATTGGTTAAAGATTGTTACACAGGAACATGTTCGTTATTCATTGGAAGTTTGGGGTAGTAGCAGTAGCAGTAGTTCCGAGAAAGAGGAAGTAATAATGACACATGATGGAAAGTTAAAAGGAAACTATCAACCCTTGGCAAAATTTGCATTGAATCCATATCCAATACATCATCCAAATGAAATGGATGTTGCAGTTATACATTTGAAGGATGAAGATGCGGCGTTGGACCATATGAAGAAGTTGGGTATAAGTCCATTGATAGTACCAACTATGTATGAATTTGAACAATCTCAAGATCCGGTCTTTGAACCTGGTGAACGAGTACTATTTCAAGGTTTTGAAGTTTATGAGGATAATAAGATTGATCAAGAGGTATTAGACAGTAGCAGTAGTGGTGATAATGATGGTAGTAAAACGCAAGATGATGACGATGAGAGGGTCTTTCATCCCTATTCATCAATGGGTACATTGTCAATGGCATCACCTGATAGATTCTTAGCAAAGACTAATGCTCCACTACCTGAGGGACTATGTGGAGGTCCTGCAATACAACTACCTTCCAGTAATAACAATACTACTACTATGGCGTCTCCATCATTAACAATACGAGGCGTTGTTGAAGGAATAGTACCCATCAATCACGAAAACAAGGAATTAGCTGGTATGGCATCATTCCTACCATCATATAGAATAAGAGAATTTGTCGATTATGCCGAACGTATAATGCTAGAACAAATTATTGATGAAGATTTATTCCAAAAGGTTGTAGATTTGAAAGAGAAGAAAGATGTAAGAGGTACAACCTATTCATCTAATGAATTCAAAGTACCTCCTGATATTACAAACAAAGATGATGATGACCTTCCACCAAAGGATCCAAATGTTAGAGTTGGTATCGAAGGGACTAGGTTAGATGATACAGCTGAAACACCACACATTGATCGTGAGTATCAAGAGATTATTAGTAGTCTTCGAAAGAATCATACACCCGAGGAAGTTGATGCAATATTGGCAACAGTCGAGAGAGAAAGAGAGCAGGTTATCAAGATTATGGAAAAGGAGGGAGGGGATATGGATGATGTCATTGAGGCTGTAAGGAGACAGACTTATGATGAGAAAGCCCGAATCATGGAAGAGATTGAGCACGAGATGAAAAAGAAGGGGGATGATACTATTATTGAAGGCGAGATTATTAAAGAAGATAAGAACTAGATGATTGACTGACTTAGACTTATTAAACGTCCAAATCACCCAGCTGCAGACTCTCAGCATGCTCGCTAATGAAGCTCCTTCGGGGAGCTACCGCGTCTCCCATTAAGACGTCTAGTGTTTGATCTGCCAAGGCGCAATCACTCACAGATACTTGAAGTAACGTCCTACTCTCCGGGTCCATTGTAGTTTCCCACAGTTGTTTAGGCATCATCTCACCAAGTCCCTTGAATCTCTGTATCAATACCTTCCCGTCAGATAAATCCTCATCGGTGATTGGCGCAGACTCTTCTATACCTAACATTTCTCGTAAATATGCCTCCTTCTCTTCCTCTGAGAAAGTATACTTTTCTATCCTTCCCCTTCCACTGCCCGTCCCGATTTTATATAATGGGGGTTGAGCAATATATAGGAATCCATTCTCAACCAACTCACGTTGATACCGGAAGAAGAATGTAAGTAGTAACACTCGAATATGTGCCCCATCAACATCGGCATCAGTCATAATAACAATCTTTCCATATCGCAATGATGCCTCTTCCAATTCAGAACCTTTCATACCTAATCCACACGCAGATATCAAACCTTGCAATTCTGAGTTTTGATATATCCTTTCGGGTGCAGCTCTTTCAATGTTTAATATCTTACCCTTGAGTGGCAATATAGCCTGTGTACGTCGATCGCGGCCCTGCTTTGCACTACCCGCTGCTGAATCTCCCTCAACAATGAACAATTCAGTCTCTTTGAATTCCTTACTTGAACAATCTGCCAATTTACCCGGTAATACAGTTGATGATAGTAACGTCTTCTTCCTAACAACCTCCCTAGCCGCCTTGGCAGCTAATGCAGCTGCTTGTGCTCGACTCGCATTCTCAAAGATGGTGTTCAATATTTCTGGATGGAAGTCAAAGAATTTAGTAAGCTCTCCACCTAACGCTGCCTCAACGGCCGGGCGGACTTCAGGATTACCTAACCGTCCTTTGGTTTGACCTTCAAATTCTGGTTCCGATACTGATACACTAATGATTGCAGTTAACCCTTCCCTGACATAATCACCAGCTAAATTGCCATCACCCTCCTTTAGTTTTCCAGATCGACGTGCTGATTTGTTCACTGTACGTGTTAAACAAGTTTTCAAACCCTCGACATGTGACCCACCATCTCGTGTACGTATATTATTAACAAATGATAAGATTTGTTCGTTATATGTATTGGCTGAATACCGTAATGCGGCATCGATTGCAATGGGTGTCTGTGGTGCATTCGATGATGAGGATGGTGTAATTTCAGCATGAAATAGTAATGTTGTACCATCAGAGGATAGTGATAATCCCACTGGTCGTTTATTAGTACCTTCATCAGTCTTCTTCTTTGCTACTACAGCAACACGTTTGGCTTTTGATTTGGCTTTTGTTACAAATAATGGTGTCTTACCACGGCATAATAAGTTGACATACTCCGATAAACCACCTGCATGATGAAATATTGTTACAACATTCGACTTGTCAACACCTCGTTTCACAGACGATGTTCGTTTATCCTGTATTGTCAATGCCAATCCAGCATTTAGATAGGCAATCTCATCCATCCTATTTGCTAATTTCTGTACATCAAATGTCACACTTGGCTTGCCATTACTACCCTTGAAGACGGTAATATCTGGTAGGAAAGTAACTGTCGTGCCAGATGTACGTTCTGATGATAGACGCTTTACTAGTGATGTTTTATATTCAATAGTTGATTGAGAATCTACTTCTTCCTCAACTGGACTAGTAGTAGACTTGGTCGACTTCTTTTTAGTAGTACCTGATGCTTTCTTTGATGTCTTCTTTGTTTTGGTGGAAGCATCAGTAGTATCATCATCTCCCAAAGATGCACCCTTGTTGGAATCATTACTAACAAATACAATCTTATTATCATCATTATCATCCTCATCTAACCATTGATATGTAGCCGATTTGGATGATTCATATTCATTATCGTCGTTCATATCAATATCTTGTAATTCATTGACTGCTATACCTCTTTCAAATCTCATCATTTTACGCCCCAATAACTTCTTCTTCTCTTGTTCTCTATCAACACGTACCTCAACATAACTACTTAATGCATTCACAACACTAATACCCACACCATGTAACCCTCCTGATACCTTATATCCAGAATTATCATCGGCATTATCAAATTTACCACCAGCATGTAGTACAGTTAATACAGTTTCTAATGCTGATACTTTAGTTGTTGGATGTAAGTCGGTTGGTATACCCCGGCCGTTGTCTGATATTGTACATGTGTTACTGCCTCCTTCTTCTTCATTATCATCATCATCTCGGAGTACCAAATTGATCATACTAGCATGACCCGCCAATGCCTCATCGACTGAATTATCTAATACCTCATATACTAAATGATGTAATCCGTCTGGACCGGTGGAGCCAATGTACATCCCTGGACGTTTACGTACTGGTTCCAATCCTGATAGTACAGTTATTTGGTTCGCTGAGTATGTAGTAGATGTTTTGGAGGATGTTACTTTGGTTATTTCGGAATGACTATCATCGTCGTTGCCATTGATTATATCAATATCTGTGTCATCAAGTGTTGCAGCATTAAGATTATTATTATATCGATTATTGTTGTTGATGGATGATGTTGTTATTGTTGATGGTAATTGAAAAGCAGCAGCTATCCCGACAACAAATAACGACAAAAGAACAACAACTTTCCTTATCGAACATCGTTGTATCATCATCTTATTCTTGTGATTGTATTGTTTCAATAAAGAGATTCTTTGGAGAGTTGATAGCCACTCAACAACAATAATCGTACAGATTATCTAATTGTCTGGCCGCCGCTCAACTCGCGGCCGTCATCTAAAATCTAACCACTACCAATTGAAAAGTAACACTAAATAGATCTAGTCTAGTAGTGCATATTCTAAAGAAAACGTAAGCAGCATATTGTACGGTAAATATTATAGATTGATATACATCCCCGATTGATAGAGTAATAAACTAGAATTTTTAGACTTGATGCTCAGTCTCGACATACAACTCTACTCAAACCTCGTCAATAAGTTTGTTGAGGTTATTGTATCGTACTTTGCTTATTAATACTGATAGTATAATGAACTCAAGAGGACCACCTGTGCGGGGTAGGGGGCGGTAAGTTTATATATTGTTCAATGAGTTTGATAGTATGAAATAATAATGAGACACATCATATGCTAATTTTTGTTTTTCATCTTTTACATATGTGCACTATTGTACAAACATCAAGTAGTGGCTATGGTGGAAGAGGAGGTAGAGGGTATTACAACTCATCACGAGATTCATCAACTTCTGAATATGAATCAAGTAGAGGACGGGGTGGTGGTAGAGGATATGTACCCGGAGGAAGGTAAGAGTCTTTTCAATTGAACATCAATTGTATCATGGTTGTTTAGAACCAACTACTTGCTTATGTTTATAAACATATAATGTCATGCTATTATGTATGATGATTATACTTTTTGACATCTTGACTAATAAACAACTATAATCTCCCCTTGTTTCTTCTTTACACTTTTGTGCATTATATAAATATTGCAATCACCAAAATTAAATATTACAAACAAACAACGAAACCACAGAGGAGGACGATATGATTCGAGCCGTGGAGGAAGATCAAGTAGTAGAGGCGGTGGATATATGGGAAGAGGACGATCATCAATAGGAGGAGGATCAAGTGATACTAGATCTGGTGATAGACCGGGAGGACCACCTCCACCAAGAAGTAGTTATGCAGATATGGATCGTGGAAGTAGTAGTTCCAACATTCCAAGTTATGCTTCTATTGCCGATAGTATGCCAAGTTATGCATCTATTGCAGATGGTAGTAGTAGCAGTGCTCGAGCAGGAGGCTCAGCCGCTGATAGAAGAAGCATTGATCGTGGTGGAAGTTTTGATGACGAGCTACCTCCAATGAAACGATCAAGAGGACCAATAATGACTGGACCATCGCGACGTTCATTGACAGGTCCAATAATGACCGGACCGTCGCGACGCTCATCCGGCCCCATAATGACGGGACCATCACGACATGAAACTTCTTCTAATTCTCACCTTCCCTTACCTCCACCACCATCGTCAGCACCACCAAGGGAAAGTAATAGATGGGAAAGTGATAGACGAGATTATGGAGGAAGTGTTTCATCTAGCTCTGATCGTACAATGGTTTCTACTAGTAGGGGTGTAGGGGGAAGTGATAGGTCATTAAGTGTTCATGCATCCAAAGAAGATCCATATCAATATAACAGCAGACCTTCACCCCGTGATCATCAGTATCAGCAATCTACTGATGAAGATCAATTTGGTAGAAGATCGTCACTTCAACAGCGTGGTCCTCCTCCCTCATCACAGCGTATTAGTTATAGTGGGGGGTATGCTCCAAGGAGTACATCCTCTACTGGTTTAGATCGTCGAACAAGTGTCAATAGTTCAGGTTTAGATCGTGGAATATATTCTGAGGATAGTCGTCAATATGAATACCAGCCTTCTCCATCATCACGACGAGAATCTGGTTATAGCCAAAGTCGTTATGAAGGTCCTCCCTCAGAGTCCAGGAGCATGAATAACAGAAGCCCTCTACCACTACCGCCACCACCAGCAACTGCGCCATATGCGACTTCTCAAACCAAGCAACAACATTACATGCATGATCAGCAGCATCGTCCTCAGTATAGTCAGAACTCTAATCATACTGGTGACCAATATGAAGACAGACACCGGCAACAAAATTATCACGACGAACAGCGGTCACAAATGCCTCAACAACAACCATCTCCTCCTCCAACCAAAACTGTTCCAGTTATATCAGCACCTCCATCTCCTGTCTGTCCACCATCGCCTCCGCCCGCTGCACCTTCCGGTCATGCGCTTGCATTGACGAGAATGATTGAGATGAATGCGGATATGGAGTTTGCTTATGCACGGTTAATGATGTTAGAACAGGAAGAGAAGAAAGTTCAAGCTAGGTTGGAAGCATTTAAAGAGTTAAATCAATCAATCAAACACATTTGAATGGGGAGTAAGTAAAGTTCTTTGTCGACGACAGAAAGGTAGGGAGATTAAATTAGATTAACTGTCTAATATTAGTTGCCATACGATAAGACTTTCCTCTCCTTGTTTGCATCATAGTAGTTTGCCCAGGGCCCACCTTCCTTAGAGTAAAAGTCCATTGGATAACCCTCTTTATCTTGACTATCTGAATCTTCAGTACCTTCTTCACCTTCATCCCCTGCCGCCACCCACAATGAGGTATCAACTACCTGACCGAGAGCCACGAACAACTCAAAGGGACTTAGCACAGGGACGCAAAAGTAATGACCCCAGTCGATGCTTAATCTTGGACATGCAATTTGTACCCATGCACACACCCCACTACTACTACTATCATTCCCTTGAGTTGTATTAGACATCATCTGTAACTTTCGAGGAAAGATCTCACTCAAGAGAACAATAATTGTACGTATACCATATGACCGTAGTAACGTTCGAATTCGCGAGAGGATAGCTGGATTACCTTGCCGACCAAGAGTGCCTAGTATAATACCCATAGTAATTGTTTTCTGTTTCGATGGTGTAAGCCCATGTGCCTGCGATTGTTGTTTTAGGACGCTGTTTGCAATATCATCACTGGACACTGAGTCAACTTTACCACTAATAACATTCAGTTTTTGAGTAGAAGAAGATATACCAAGTATTTGACGAACTTTCAAGACAGCATCTCGTCGTAGTTTCTTCATCTTCACAATCTCATATTTCTCTTCAGTCAATGTTTTGGAGTAGGGATCATATCGCAAGGCACGGAGAGATGGATTGGATATCATTGCAGCCTCTAGATGAAATCGACCATCTGCTAAGAATATCATAACTCGTTCTCTTGTGACAGTAGTATCATTAACATCAGTGGAGACAGCAGCGGTAGATACATTGCCACTTCCTCCTCCTCTTCTAGCTATTCTTCTTCTAGTTTTTGATAGCGCCTCTTGATAATCCATAGTTGCCAAGCCCTTCGGAGCTGTACACCCCAGCACTTCCCCAGGAGAAAGTGGTTTTGCTTGTGGAACAATTGCTTCGAACTGAACTGTCTTATCTGCTGAATATGAACCATCAATCCTCTGTGATGATTCTACAACAGCGGAACGGAATTGTACAGTACCCATAACTAAAGCTTCAATTATTCTAGTGCGAGGAGTTGATTCAGTAACTTCACTACTACCCATTTGCTCTTCTTGTTGTTGTCTATCTTTCTCCTCTTCTGCAAATGTCAACTTGACACAATCAACCAAATGTTGTACATCCACGCGTATCTCGACAAATACATATAAGCACGGGATGACTGTACAAGTTAACGGTACTAAGCATGAGTGTCCATAATGTACCAAAAGATCACATCCCAATGCACGTGCCGATAAGTCATCGATACAGCAAGCACCATATGTAACATCTCCTAATATTGATAAAGATTTAATCTCCTTTGGTAGTTTGGTGGTCTGTTGTTGTTCATCACTATTATTATGCAGAGGCGAGAATCTATATGCAAATTTGACCAATATGTCACCAATGGTAGATGCATACATTGTTAATCCCTCAGGTAGTTGCAATGCAATTGCTGTAGCATTTGCTTTCTCAATACGCCATATTGTTTTTAATATTTCAAACTCATAATCTTGAGGTAGTGTTGTTGATATGATGTGTTGTAATTGTGTATTATTTAATAAGTGTGCGGGGATATCGTTTGTATCAACGCCACTCGTTGTAGATGTAGAAGAACTTTTCTTCTTTCGACGGATAATACGTGGTGTTGTAGTACGCTTCTTGATATTATTGTTGGCGGGGGAGACATCATCATTTTTTATTGATACTTCATTCACCATCTTGTGTGTAGCTACACTGGATACTAATACAAACTGCCGATTAACTTATATGAGAGCAATCAATAATCAATACCTAGAGCCCCCAACCAGTCATGATTTATTGATCATTACGATAATTTGATAATTTGATAGATATCTATTCCACTTGTAAGCATACCACTAAGAACCAAATTCATCACATTTTTTTCTCAAATATATAAATTGACGGACGATGTTCTATTACACCATATTATTAGCGGTATTATTCATTTGCAGTATTGGCAGTACTACCTATGCCTTTGCTCCATTATCATCAAATCATGTCGGCAGCAACAGTATCAATAATAGACCTATAATCGAACACATATCATCATATACACCTATTACACATCAAACGTCATCAACAACATCAACAACATGTTTACAAATGGCCCTTCTTGATGATGCAATGAAGACACGCCTTGATGGTATCCGTCGGTCATATCAAGCATTGACTGAACGTCTTGCTGATCCGGATGTAATTGGCGACTCAAATCTACTTCGTCAAGTAATGAAGGATCGGTCTCAATCGGAAGAAGTTGTATTAGTATATGATGATTATTGTCGTCTCGATGAAGAACTTGAGGGTGCACAGGAATTATTCCAAGATGCAGGAGATGATGCAGAGATGCGTGAAATGGCAAGGTCTGAAATGAAAGAGATTGAGGTACAGTTGGAAGAGTTGGAAGCGAAGATTAAGATATTATTATTACCAAAGGATCCTAATGATGATAGAAATTGCATGCTTGAGATTCGAGCCGGAACTGGTGGGTCGGAGGCTAATCTCTTTGCGGGTGATTTACTTGATGTGTATCGAAAGTTCATGTCAAATGAGGGGTATAGTGTAAAGATGATGGACTCTTCTGCAGGTGACGACGGTGGGTACAAGAATGTGGTGTTGGAAGTCAAGGGTGATTCTGTATACTCAAAGCTAAAATGGGAAGCAGGAGTGCATCGTGTTCAGAGAGTACCAGCCACGGAAACTCAGGGAAGGGTACATACATCTACTGCTACTGTGGCCATTATGGTGAGTAATAGCATTTGTTTGGTTTGTTTGATATGCTCATATCACTTGCAATCATTACTCACTCTCTGAAATGCACATCTATATCTTAGCCCGAATGTGATGAAGTTGACATTAAAATTGATCCCAAAGATATTGAAATGAGTACAATGCGATCTGGAGGGGCCGGAGGACAGAATGTAAACAAGGTTGAAACAGCAGTAGACCTAATGCATAAACCCACAGGCATTCGAATTAAATGTACACAAGAAAGAAGTCAACTGAAGAACAAAGATTTGGCGATGAAAATGCTAATGGCCAAGCTATATGATATGGAGAATGAAAAACGCGAGGCCGAGGAGCGTGAACGACGAGGTGATCAGATTGGTACAGGTGGAAGGAGTGAGAAGATTAGGACATATAATTGGAAAGACTCGAGAGTTAGTGATCACAGGCTTGGGCAGAACTTCCCATTACAATCATTCTTTGGTGGAGATGCAGTTTCACAGATTATTGATGGATTGATTGCTCGTGATCAAGAGGCCAAGCTTCGTGAATTAAGTGAAGAGACGGCAAATTGAAATTAATCAGTCAATTTTAACTACTCTATTTTCATTTGTTGTTCTGGTATGTAGACGGAATTTGTACAGATTGTTCACCTGATGATTGACTTGCTGCCTGCTCATTGTTATTACTTACATATTGTGTAGATTGTCCTCTTGCCATCACCTCTCTATTAACATTGATTGCCTTATTTCTTTCATTATCATCAGTGTAGCCATTTTTCTTGTTAATGTTATATGATTCATTAGTATTATGATGATAACCAGATACTTGCTCATAGTTATGTGTCCTAGAATTCATTATATCAGAAATAGATGGCGTCTGTTGTTGTTCATAATCATTGTAGTAATTGCTAGCAGCACGGTAAGTTTCTATTAAGCACGTTCCAACACAGTTGAATGCCATAAACGCAACCTCAGTCATGCTAAGGCCAGTAGTAGCAGAGCCTTCCTCTATAGAAGTAGTACCAATATTATTGCTATTATTGCCACCCCATTGTGGAGTAGCTGAAGTGGGTATAGTTGCTGTATTATTAGTAACAACTGTTGGTGTGTCTTGATAAGATTGGTAAGAGATATTGTTATTTATTTTGCTGATCGTATTGTTGTTGCTATTTTTGCGTGTACTGCCGCCATGTTTGGATGCAGACGATTCTAGTAACCTAACCGCATTCTCACGAATTGTTGTTGCATCATCCTGAGGTTGGGATTCAGTAGAATCAGTACTACTACTGCTACTCGATGATGAATCATCATTACTACTGCTCTCATCATCTATGTTATTTTTAGCTGACGCCATGCTTTATCGTCGTCACCTCTACTAAGTTAATCTATGGTATCAAGACAACTATATTTCTAATGCAACCGTTCTATGTTCCTGTCACCAATATAAACACGCTGCGCTTCAAGGAGAGTTGAGAGTTGGAATCGTTCAGCATTCACTTTATTTGTATTGTACACTCTCTTAATTTTACACATGGCTCATGGCATCCTCCTATGTAACATATTTAATTTGGTTCAATTACATACAGTAGCAGTTGATATATGAGTATATAGAAGAATGAAGTCTGCTATGAGGGAACTTGAGAAGAATATAAAGAAGGATGGAGATAATAAAGATGATTCACCGACAACAACACCAGAGAAGAAGAAGTTTGTAAACACAGGTTAGTGTTGTTTTACCGCGTTTAATGCTTTTGTTCAATAAATCTCGACGAATGGACTACTTCATTTGAACTTAATCTGCCTTTATTTGATTGCCTTTACAAACGACATGCACTAACAGAAGTTTACTATCACCTCTCTTATCTTCATAAACCGTGAAACACGCATCTTCCAGGACTGCAACGATGGGAACAAATAAGAAATAATTGGCTGGCATCGGCACAATCGGCCTCTTCATCTGTATCATCTGCATCTACTACTCAACCTCAACCACAAACTAAAAAACCGTGTAAGAGACATGCAAAGGATATTGATATTGACGAGGTTATAGATTTAATTGTTAGTAATAGATGGAGACAACAGGCACCGCCTAAGGGATTTTCTGGCTCTTCTACATCATCGTTAGATACAGCCAAAAGTGCTACAAAACGGAGGGATGATGCATGTTTTGCACAACCAGTTTCTTTACCACAAATGGTAGATGTATTAGTAGATTTATGGGAAGCAGAGGGATTAGACATATAAATGAGTTGATTAATGTAAATCATTTGATGCTGTATTTGTGGATTGTTATAGAGAAGAGTTGATTGGTATATGAAGGGAACATTGAGGGAATTTAAAGTGTCTGTGTCTATTCTTCACGAGGAATGAGATTATTAATATTAACCTTGGAGATTAATGGTCTTTGAAGAGAGATTGTTCTTATAGTGTGTAAGATTGTGGTGAGGATTTATCATATCATCAAACTTGAGCAAAATAATAATTCTAAGCAGATACTGGTATCAAACAATATTCTTCTAAAACTACCGTAGTATTCTCTCAAATAAGGAATGTGCTTCATTGTTTGTGTGCAAATACAAATGCTTTGCATTAAGTAATCGATAATCAATACATACAACAATCACCCTTTTATATCAATTAATCCGTCCGTTGTTTGAATGCACCGACTCTTGGACCAGCAATATCTCCATCACCTCCACTAAGTCGTTGTTCTTTCTCATCTACTGGATCCTCTTCTGAAAATGCTGACCATACGTAACCAAATATGACAATATTGGTGAAAAATACGGCTAATCCTCCTGACCACATTAATGGCTCTTCTTTATTGGGAAATATATAATAAAGACCAATATAGAATGCTATTATTGGGAGCGTAAACATTAGTAGAGTCGCCGTTCCTAGCTTCTTTGCAACCTCTCTATTCTGCTCTTGTAATAGGCTTATTTATTATATCAGTTTTTGTTTTGTTATTAACATCATTGGTTCATATGTTTGTATGTTAATATTGTTATACCATTCCATCGTTATTATTGTTGTTGATAATATGTAGACCAAAACATAACGCGCATGAAGAGATATGATATATAATGATAAGAGGATAAGAATTAGAACTAAGCACAGTAATTTATTGGATGGTGCATGATAAATGATATAATAACGTCTCGCCGCAATGCACACACAATAAACACTTACAGAGCAAATCCCTTTGTAGGCGCCATCTCTAGTAGTTTATAAGTAATCGCTAATTATCTCGCAAGAGAGTAGAAGAGATTAGGCAATAGTATAGGATTCAATGTAAGTTGTTTATTTCAACTCTCATAATCAATTTTATCAGAAAGTAAGGATACCATTTACTACCATCACGGCAACTCACGGCATCTTTACTTCTGACTTGTAAGTGTCTATCCGTGCTGAGTGGAGAGTACTCATCAATGCCCGAGGATAAGGAGAAGATACTAAAATGTATGCATTGATTGTCGAACAGGTAACACTACAGTATAAATAATAGCAATGTTTAGCTTAAGATCACTAACTATCCAAAGCCTCTTCCTCCTCCTTTTCTTCTCTTGTTCTTCTTCTTTTTCTTCTGTTTACTTGACGAAGAAGCCGATGCTGACGGGTTACTTGTAATTATATTCATTTTTGTAGCAGCTTTAGGCTTTAGGTCGACAGTCTTCTTCATCTCTTTCTCCTCCTTATTGGATACTGGCGTTGATATGTCAACTGTTGTTGAACTATTGGCATTATCACTTTTAGTATCAATTGATGCATAATCTCTTTCGGAAGTTGTACTATCATTGGATGCAGATATACTGTTTGCATTCTTTCTAGCTTCCATATTCATTTGTCGCATAGCTTCCATACTTATAGGTCCAGTATTACTCTTTTTTGTTTTTGTTTGTAAAGTCTTTGTCGATTCCTCTTCAATTGTTGATGGAGTTGATGGTGGAGGAGGTGTCTCTTTTTTCTCATTCATAGCCGTCTCATAAACCTTCTTAGTAGCCATCTCGCCAAGTTTAAAGGCACCGCCCAATACCATGCCGAGACCACTCATTGTACCTCCAACGACTTCACGGCCAACGGCTTTAGTTGGATCTTCTAATACCTCAGCAACTTTCGAGTTTCTATCATAGCTTTTGCGAGACTTGGGATCAATTAGAATCTCATAAGAGAACTTGACTCTTTCCCACTCTTCTCTTACATCATCTAGATTTTGGCTTTGCATTATGTTGTGGTTGTCAGCAATATATAAAAGCAACTCAAATATCATACTAATGTCACATATACATTCACTCACCATCTTCCTGGCAGTATATTACTCTGCTGAGCATCTGGATGCAATTTCCTACTCAATCTTCTATAACTTTCCTTGATCTCTGTTTTAGTAGCACTTCGTTTGATATTCAATAGTTTATATGGATCTACCAATTCACCGTCAGCTGTTCTAAAATCAGTCAAGAATCTTTCCTCGACAGATGTAGCTTGCTCTCCAAACTTTGTTTTACTACCGCTGTTGTTTTCATTTGAATTATCTGAGTATAGCCGTGTTCTCGTTGTTGCCGCAAATGCATAACGTCGGTTGATTGGTAATGTAAATGAATTCACCGTCGTGATTGCAATGGCCAATAATATAAGTATAGACTTCATTGTTCTATATATACGCTGTGATTGATGCTCGTTTCCATTCTTGGCATCTATCTGTACATCCGTCGGCCGACAATTTACCTCTATAGCAACGACTCTAAACAAGCGGAAACATCGTATACATCATCTATAATCTAAAATGCTTGTTGGCTACCATATATTGGCACCTCAAAAGATCTTCAACTTTCAACTTTCAGTTATCCTGTAAAAAGATTCTAACCTAAATAGTTTAGGTTATTCTCTTTTATATTGCGTCACGGAGTATACCAATGGAAAGAAGCTTTCAAAGATTATCACCTCCTTCGTATCCATGAGTGTTGAGTATTCCAGCGTACTCGCCAATCTAGCCATTCAAATGAATTGCATACTTCTTATACTTCTGATATGTTCTCCTTGCTTGCCCTTGCTAC
>Ga0214477_100182_pt1 | contig 44684 bp, 35 predicted proteins | sample M1_20Mar14CPVII9_FD_165058 | JGI IMG/M metagenome (GOLD analysis project Ga0214477, IMG submission 165058) | Marine eukaryotic communities from Monterey Bay, California, United States - M1_20Mar14CPVII9sort6BwellC16 | ecosystem: Environmental > Aquatic > Marine > Unclassified | place: USA... | reverse complement strand
TGACAAATGGGAAATCTATTAGACGTTAGTATAAATAATAGAACAGTCAACAAACAACAACACCATTGCCAATTAAAGAGTGTTAATTAATATACAACAAACAACAATACTCTACCAATTAAGAGAGAAGTAAGCTTTAACTTACCTTGATGGAAATTATGAGCTGTGTGAAAAATTCTGACTCGCACAACATCGCGACTCAGTCTCATTTGCAGGAGGTTTCTGCATATAACCTGTTGCGTTGTTGCCAATACACAATCAATCTAATATACTGCACAATAATATGCGTGGTGTATTATTGTGGTGTGCTGTTGTGCTTGGAGGTTGGGTAGTTGTTTTGCACACTTTGAAGAAATTATCCAGTTATTATCAACTCTATCTTTGATATATGTGTCTTTATTATGTACTCATTGTGTAGTAGAGTTGAAATATATACAATTGCATTTTAATTATGTGTAGATGTTAAGCTTAGCATATCATCGGTTATATCCGAGACGCCTTACATCAAACAACTAGGATATGGCTAATAATTGAAGTTGAATACATATATTATCATTATGACTATTTATGCTTATGCACTGATGGTTAGGAGTGGATATCGACAGCATTATAATATGATATGAATAATATAAACCACCGATTATTGGCAAGAGAATACTACCCCATTCTCTTTGCTCTCTTCTCCATAGTATTTGACATTATTGCAGATATGCTCACATGATGGTGTCACTTTTGCTAATTGATAGATGTATCTCCGGAAGTTGAGAGCCACCGCCGATTTTGACATCAAAGATAAAATGTTCAATAGACGACCATCATTTGCGTGCAGAGTCTAGTATTGCATTCAAATGGTATCGATTGGATGAGGATGGTGGAGGTCGGTGTAAAGTATGACAAAAAGAAGAGATCACTGATTCATTCAATTCGTGGAGGTTGCAAGTATATTGAATGTCACAGTACCTCCCCCCAAGCCACCACTTCGATATAGACGCTATTGGTCGGTCGGCGATACACATCGATAGCCCTTGCCGTCCCTCTTTAGTAATGTTTACTCTACTTACTTATCCACTGATAAACAATTTTGGGCATGCAACAACTAACAAGCAGTTTATTGGCAGTAATACGAGGGGAAGATTTAACACCACTAACCTCTTCCCTTCATCTACGGCCTCATTTATCGATACTCTAGGATGAAGGCAGTACACACATCTAACATATCAATAAAAGTTATTCGCTACAACCCATCCTATATCATGGCAATCAAACGTCTCTCTCGATCGGCGGGCCTTGCAGTCCCAACTAACATTGCAAATCCAAACAACAATATTAACAGCAGTAACTCCACCATTAGTACTACCGACAATGTCCTATGGTTAAACTCAAAGCAAATTAATAAAGGTATCAAAATAGAATATCAGAATAATGGCAAGGTACAAACTACAACAATCCAGCGTCCTACACCTCCTACCAAGAAGTCATTTGCTAGCTTATTTCACATCTTGGCGTATACATTTACTTTTATTGTAATGTCATTGAATATATATGTGCAATATCATAGTAATCAATATAATATGCATATATCAAGAGCTAAGGAGTTGTTACAACGTTCTAAGCTGGGTATGGGTGGTAGTGCTGCAATGGATCCGACACACCGCAACTTACAAGCAGTTGATTCTGAAGAGGTTATCAAAGCATTAGAGGAATTAACTAAAGCCGAGGAGGAGGAGGTTACATTCACCTTACCAGATTCACTAGCAATGAATGTTGCTGATTATATACCCAATGTGCCTGATGCTATGGAATTGATGAATGACATTAACAACTATACCAACTCTCTTGCAGCTGACTTTATCGCTTCCGATGCAGAAGAGGATAGACAAATGGCTACTAATTTACATGAATATGTTGAATGGGGTAAGAATAATGTACATGGTTTACTGAGTAGTGCACATGATTGGATTGATACTGTCAAGGTTAACGGTCTTCGTGGAAGTAGTGCTGATGTTGATACTGAAAAGGAGGATACCGCAAGTGATATCAATGAGGATTCAGGAGATGATAAGGATGGGGCAGCTTGGATGGATGGGCTTGACGAAGACGAAGATGATGAGGAAGATATCAAGTTGACGAATACAATCAAGAGGAGAAGTTTGCCTGATGTTGATACTACTCAACAGCAGGAGAACAACTCTGTCGTCTCGGATGAGAATGGGGCAGAAGAAGACCACTCCTTGGCCAATGAGGCAGTAGTAGCCAACCCTATCAAGGATACCAGTATCAAAGAAGATACAATAAAGTCATCTAAGGAGAAATCTAGCACCCCAAGTGATATCGATAAGGATGAGCACATAGTAGATGTGAAGGAAGTGGTCAAGAAGATTCTTCCATCGATTGCTACTGCCGAAGCTAAGCTTGATGCCAAGTCGCCAGAGGGATCGACCGAACACAAGCCATCTAAAGGATTGGCTGCTACAAAGACATCTCTAGTCAAACCTCGTGGAGTTGTTAAGGGTGAAGAGACTCATCTAAACAAGCAGCATGCTCATCATCAAGATAAGAAGGAGAAGGCTTCGATCACCCAGAAGAGAGCAGTATCTCTTGCTGCTGCCTTGACATCCAACCAAGCAGTTTCAAGCTATACACTTGAGAATGCTCTTCAAGTCTTTGACGTGTACAATGATAGTGTTGCAGTTGTAATCTACGACCCAAAGGACGATAAGTTCAACTTCCTCTACACTGACGACATCAAGTGGAAAGCATCACACTTCAAAAGAATCCGAACTGTCATGACAAACTCATTGAGGAGGTTGCATCCTGAACGGTTCAATCCAAAGGCATCCGAGTTTGTCTTTGTCATTGCCTCGAACGATTATCCTCAATACAAGTTTGAGGAGAACAAGTGCTACCATAATCACCAAGACAAGTCATGTGTGTCGAATGACTTCCCTCCCATTTTACACCTTGGATCTGTGTTCAAGCATCCAGTTGTGCCCAGTACTATTACCATGCCACTGCCCGAGAGGAATCATCTTGCTTGTTTTCATCAATGGCTTGAGCATGGTTCGGTTTGCAAGTTATTGAAACCCAAGGCAAAGGGTAATCCTCAAGGAATCGAATTTGGGAATCAAGAGTGGAAGGATTTGATACCACAAGTTATTTGGCGGGGTAGCGATCAGTCCTTCTTGCATCGAGCCATACACGGACTCCGCAGGCCTCATTTTGATACAGATATTGAGCTCAAGCTTACAGGCAAGAAGAATAAGAAGAATATCGCTGCAACCAAGGCATTACGAGCTATATACGATCATCTTCTTCCTCGGTGGAAAGGAGTTGTTCTAACATCCGAAGCCGAGCATGCTCAACATAATGGTGGCTTACCTTGGGCAAATATCAAGTTTACAACTGCAATTACTCATGGCAAGGATGGCAATAAAGCTTTCTACAACAAGTTTGTCGAGCATGGTATCTCAGCAATCGGTGAATCTATGTCTCATGAAGAGCTTTCTAAATACAAGTATCATATTGATATTGGTGGAAGTGGTGGTACTGCTATTGATACACTAGACAAATTAGCAATGCCGGGTCTTTTGTTTCATCACGAGACACAAACTAAAGACTATCTCCATAGCATCATGAAGCCTATGGTGCACTATGTTCCAATCAGAGGCGATTTGAGTGATCTACAGGCCAAGTTTGAGTGGGCCGAAAAGAATCCAGACAAGGCTCAAAAGATTGCCAAACAGGCTTCACATCTTGTCAAGCGTCTAAGTACAGACGCAGGCTTTCTCAAACTATCCAAAGAGTTATTCGAGGAACCACTGAGTAGTGTCGTAGCCGCCTACAAGCCCTTGAAGAATGGTGTATCTTGGAAAGAATTTATCAATAAGCATAAAGATGGTAACAAGAGAACTTTACGCCCTAGATGGAAGTGTGGTGGGCTCGAACAAGGTGATTGTTTAGAAGTTCACGGAAATCTACGACATGGCAGCAGTAAGGCGAAGTTGGGAGAGAAGAAGACAAAAGTGAAGTCAAAGGAAGAAGCTACAAAGGCAAAGAAGTTTAATGCACAGCCTCAAGTTGTAGTTGATCTAGTTTAGATTGGTAGATGAGACGTACTATTAGTATTAGAGTCAATGTATAGATTTTCAAACATAGTCTTCTGCCGGTATCCGGCGGTTATTATAATTATTAGCAGTTTGTGTGGACGCCGTATCATCATTAGAGGAGTTATATTAGTACTACTTAATAATTGGCTACTATCATTATTATCATTAGATTTTAGCTTCGTCGTCAAATTTGTATATTTATCATCCGTATTGTTTTTACGTAAAATTTTAACATCATGGAAAAGCAAACTAAACTACATACCATTGCAAAGCATAGTACTACCATACTACCATGCTTAATATCATTTATTCTACTGTTATTATTATCAAATGGTAGTGTTTATTGCAATGCCTTCACCTCAACAACGAAGTTATCACTCTTTTCAATTCGATCATACACACAACAAAATAAAAAGAGCAATAAACAACAATCTCTAAAAATGGCAGGCTTTCCTCCACCGATGGGACCTGGTCCGGGAGGGCCGATGAGAGACGGTCCACCACCACCAATGGGTCAGCGTAGCTTTGGTGGACCGGATGGTATGGGTCCACCGCCAATGGGTGACGGTGCGTTATTTGTTGTTGTGATACAGAAGTTCTATTGTGTGATTATTGTCGTTTCTTTCTGTGTTGGGTATGGTAGTTTGGTTTGATATTAACTTGAGTGATATTGAGAGTGGATGGGGTATGTGTTATTGGGATGGTTTGAGTTGTGTGATGTTGAAAGAAGGTAGTTTTAAATCACACGTATTTGCAATGGATGTCTGTTGATTGTTATTTGTTTCTCCTTGCAACTTAATACCTTCTAACCTGCTACGTTCTCATTTCTTCCTATGCTTCCTATGTTTTTTATCATCATTAAAACATGTATCAAATCATATCTTGACACCCACGTGATTAATCTACTCTCAACAGGTATGAACGGAGCACAATCATACAATGCCAACCGATCAGCACCGAATGCAGGCAATACTGCCTCACAGCCACGTCAGGGACGATCGGGAAGTGATGGTAGTAATAATCCAGATGGTGGCGGTGGGAGAGGATTGGGTGCAATTGCTTCAGGTGTATCCACACCAATGGATAGGTATGGAAATAGGAGAGGCCCTCCTGATGAGGAACCACGGATGCGTAGTCGTGGTGGATATGGAGAGAGAAGTCCTAATCGATTTGAACAGAGGGGTATGGGTGGACCGCCACCACCACCTGGTATGAATGGACCTGGACCGAGCTTTGGTGGCCCTCCACCTCCTCAACAGAGAGATCCAAGAGGCCCACCACCCCAACAGCAACAGCGAGGTCCTGATCCACGTGATGGACGTCCAAACAACTTACGGTATGAAGAACGTGATTATGGAGAGTATGTAACCAACTTACGTCGGGGTCAAGATAATAACAATAATGATCCACGATCATCGTCACCACCACCAAACTCTAATGAATATCAATCATTACAAGAAGAAGTTGAATCATTACGGAAGGAGAATCAATTGTTGAAACGTTCATGTCAAGATTTGATGAATAACTTTAATGATTTAAGTAATCGATTATTCGATGTTGATGAAAGTTTAAAGAAGGTGGCTAATGTTTTCCCTAGTGAGGATGAGATGGAAAGTTTGGAGTGGTTGTTGAGGAGGTAGATAGTTAATAGGGACAGTTAAGAATGATATGTAGGAACTGAAATTGGGGTGGCTTCTACTATTGAGAATAGGAAGAGACGGCTTGATGCATTAGATGGGATAAAACAGGTAGTACAATATCAAGCAATATCGTATCTTAAACATAAGGAGACAATATGCAGCGACTGCCGTGACGTATTTCAGTTCAACTTTTTTCATTCTTCACAGCACTCAAGTACTAATACTATACTGGTACAAAGTAATAATTGTGTATCTCTCTATATTATTTCTTGTGGCTATGATATAAATGGAAGCTATCGCTTGCTTCGTTGAGTAGTTGAGGAGATCATCACTCTAGCGTGGACCACAACCTACCATAATGGGCCTTCGTGTTTCATTGAGGAGCATGGTGGGCCACCGTGGGCCAACTAGGATACCGTTTAACGGGAATGACTTTTCTTCGGTGCAACCACTCCAGTGCAACCAAACTGAATGATGTGAAAGATCTTTACGGAGTTGGCGGGTGAACTGTTCATAAAGGTTGACAGTGCAACCTTCATAACAACAATGGATAATCAAAATCAATTTCTAGAAGAAACTGAACTTCCTGTTAACACCCCCGACCAAATCCGCTACGCTGCAGCAGTCTTCCTCTATCGACGCAATTTGACTATTGAACACCTCCAGCATCTAGTCAATGCTGCACCTGGCACGGTCCCCTATTATTACTTCATTTCAGCCATTGGGTTACACCATAGTACTCTCAATAACACAACAACACCGACAGCCGAGAAGTACGCCAAGAAAGTCAGGGACGTATTCAACTCTAAGAAGTCATCGACCTTTACTCAAGAATATCCCGAGTTACAATTTGGATATCACGGTATCATGAACCGAGCAAATAACAACATGGCAAAACAGCATGCTGATCATCTTGGCCCTGCGGATTTGCCACCAACACTACAACATCAGGCACCTCCTCCTCAACAACAGCAGCAACACCAACCACCACCTATTCAACAACACCCCATCGTGAACAGTCCATACCACCAACAACAAGTTCAAGGTCAAGGTTCGACTCAAACCCTCCAACAAAACAACCGAGGTGGTATTGGACATCTTATGACCAATCCAGGATACGCAAGTCCGGCACGTCTTCAACAACAACCCTCCATGATGAACAATCAATTACCTACTCCGCAACAACTTGGTAGTAGAGGTATCCAGCAGGGTTCAATTCAATACCATCCTCCCATTCAGCAACCTCACCCTCTCGGTGGTGCTAATATGTATGGCGGTGGTTTTGGATTGAATGGTAGCGGCGGTACACACCTCGAATCCCAGGGTAATGGCCACGGTCCGTCGAACGGTCCGTCGAATAATCATCAAGGTGGTAATAATTTGGTATTAAGTCCTCTTCGATCGTCTATCCAGCCAGGATTTATGCACCAACATAATCCCCAAGAATTATATGCACCTCTAGAAACTCACGGAACTGGAGGATACGCTGGGTATGGGTAAGTGTATATGGATTTATATTAAAAAGTGCATATGATATGTCTCTTTTTTATTATTATTAATTACTCATATTTATCTTTATATGTTTTGTTAATTAGGGGTCATATGGATGGTTCATCTATGGGAGGATCTACTAATTCAACTCCGGGATCTTCTGCTGCTAATAGGAGTGTTAGTGGTAGTGTTATGGGCAGTGGTCAAGCAATCCAGTAAGTTGTTTATTAAAAGATACCTCATATACTTGTATTTGTTCGGCACCTTATGTTAACTCACGCATGGGATTTATTCCACTTCCTTTTAATACTAATTACCAGGTTTCATCAAAATGGTTCTTTATTTGGTGGTGGGTTGACCGGTGCCATGGGATCAGACGCGAGGTGCGTACATATTTGTGTATATTCTTTTCTATATATAATTTTGATGCCCTTTAATCTGACTTAATATTGCACCTCAATCATTACACAGGAGTGCAACTGGTTCTGTGTCTACCCACACAACGGATGGGTAAGAGTTTATGGTGTTTAATGATACACGTGATGCACGTTCCTCACTAATATATATCACGCGTTTCTCCTTTTCTTTTGAATAGGCCCTCCGCAAATAAGGCGTTAAAGATGAATAAGGAAGATCTTGCTCATGCTTCTACACCACGAACACCAAAGATGACCAAGAACCTGACACCTCCTAACCATACTGATGTTGGTGGAATGGTGGCTGAGAAAAGGGATGATGATACCCTAGAAGAACGCTCTCGTGAGAGGAAGAATTCCACAAATCGAAAGGCATCTCAAGTTCTGGAAATTACCCGTGATGACGATTGGAAAGAGCGTGAGGATAAAGCTCAATTTTTATCCATCTTGTTGGATTCGACGACGATCCTCGAAAGTATCCCCCTTCTTTCGACACTGAAGAATTACATGTCGAAAAGATACAATATCAACGTTGGCGACATGGACTCTACTCTTCGGATGGCCTTGTGTCTTGCCTCTGGCTCCTTTGATTCAAGGAATGATGCTGATACCATGCTTAAGAATTTTTCCTCGGGTATTACTCCTGAAATGGTAGATCAGACGAAACAAGAGCAGCAAACTTTATCCCGATTGTTAGATGAGTTGTCAGGTTTGGCTAGTTCCAACTTGACCTCTGCCAAGACCAAGTTAGAAAAGGCCAAGACACATGTCAAGCAAGCCCAGAATACAGTTGACAGCATCAACAAAACGGCCGAGATGGTAGAGAGTGCCTCTAATGTTACAGAGATGGAGGGTTTGAATGTTCAGTTCAATGACAAAATGGAAGCCATCAAGAAGCTTGTGCGCTTAGAAGACCTCTCCGAAAAAGACCTCTCCGAAGAAGACATTCGCCTACTCGGTGAGATTGATGTCACTCTCGCCGAACAAGCTGCCGCCAAACAAGCTGCCCGTAACGCCGAAAAAGCTGCCGCAAAAGAAGCTGCCGCAAAAGAAGCTGCTCGTTCAGCTCCTCAAGATAAGCAGGCTGCAATAACCCATGTTTGGGCAAGGAAAGGCGCAAATTTTAGGGCTAGGGTAGCAGCGAAAGCTGCCGCCAAACAATCGCCTGCCCGTTTAGCTCAAGATAACAATCAAGTTGATGCTGGTATACGTGATCTCAGTATTGGTGATGAGAATGCTGCTGACGGTCCAGTTGGATCTGTCATCGAGTTCAAGGCGGATTCTCCCCTTATCATTGACGAAGGCAACATCGATAAGGTTCTATTGGAAGTCTTTTCCAGCAAAGAGTTTCTTGACCTCTTCTTGAAGGCTTCCAATGGAGAGAACGTGACGGGTGCCCAGTATGTGGAACTTTTGAAAGTTCAATATCAAGGTGTTTATGATTACATTCATAACAACCAAGGCGGAATGGCTTTGTACGTTAAAACCATTGAAAGGTTCATTATGAGCCAGGTAAATGGTGATGGTAGTGAACTGTCAAACTACCAAAAACATGGCTCGGTAACAAAATATGACTACGCCCGTCTCCGTGAAGCAGAGTCTTCTGTGAAAGATGACAGCACCGCCTGGACATCCCTCGACTCTCTCGACTCCATTCCCTCAATGAACGCAGCTGATATTGAACGTGCTTTGCAGTTGTTGCAGAAAATGAAAAAGAATTAGGGGCTTACTTTTTTACGGCCTTATGTATGACGATGGGCTCATGTATACGCTTGTGGTTGGGTGTTTCTTTTAGACAAGCTTGGGAGAGCCAAGGTGAAGGACGGCATATTTCACCTTATTATATGTAGTTGATCTATATTTAGAACAAAGTTTGAACAAATGCGTATTCATAGTTACTTCTATAGATTCTTCTCCCTCTGTAGATTAGGTGAAGGGCGAGTCTAAGATATGCACAAAGTTATAAACCTAAATCAAAATCTACTAAGTACTTGTTATCAAGCAGTTCTCTACTTATTCTTTGGCACTTGGCACTTGTTGATACCGCACTTGTGTCTACTACTACTGATTACTGAGTCTCAACCTGAGTCTGCTGGTGTGCAGCCGCATGATGACGATGCGATCTTGAGCGACTCCGTGACCTACGTTCCTTCCTATCACTCTTCTTGGACTTGTGGGTGTGGGATGAACTTTTACTACGAGAAGATGAACCCGACTTTCGTGACGAGGTCGACCCTCGTCTACTACTACCTTCACCATCATGATTGCTACGACGATACCTTCCATTCTTCCACTCTCCATCCTTGATACCTAAAGTCTGATCGGCATAGGTCATTACACCATGACCATGCGGGATAAACAGATGATTCACCTGACCAGTATATGTACCCGATTGGTTGTTCTTGGGATTAGTCCACTGCATCTGACGGACATTGATTGTACCTCGCTGTCCTGGAGTTGGTGGATTGGATGAGGATACACTCTTAGAGCTAACACTATCTTGTTGAGAAGAGGATACACTGCTACTGCTACGCTTGGATGACTTGCTCTTGTCTCTCTTGGATCTTCTCTTCTTCTTGAGTGGGGTAACACCATCTTCTCCTTCCTCTTCTTGATGATGATGATAACTGCCTTGATGACTACTTCCATAACTTGATCTACGATCAGCTGGACTATGTTCAACAAATTGTTGTTGAGACAAGGGCGAGCTTGTACTAGCAAGTGTACTATCATGTGTGGTACCAGTACGATCACTAGTATCCAACGGTGAAGACTTGGAAGAGGAGGCAACAGCAGGATTCGGTTTCTCATTACTTGAACCACCCGAGCTGCCTGTTAAACTGGCAGTCTCCTCCGATGGACGACGGTTGAGCTTCTTTTTGATGCTCTTACCAATGTGCTTCGACACGGGCACACAGCTTTTGCTACGAGGTGCACGGAAGCTATCTTGGCTTGGTGATCGCTTGGGTGGAGTTAGACTTGGAGAGCGTAACGAGGAGGATCGTCGTTGTCTTGTACTGACGGATGAACTTCGCATCATTGAGCCTTGATGATTAGAAGAAGGAGTATCATTACTCCCTGCACTGTGCAAGCTACGAGCACTGCTCCGTCGCCCTCTAGTCATACTACCGCGATGCGGTTGCTGTTGACTGTTATCTAACAACATGTCCAAGGTTGCCGCTCCTCTACCTGAATTGGGAGTAGCCTGCTGCTGATGATGATCAGTAACACTCTGATGACTACGCTCACTAGTATCCAAGGGTACCAAACTCATCTCATTGGTAGCCACCGATTGACACATCTGCTGCTGTTGAGTAGCAACTAGTGCCAATCGTTTATTATTCTCCTCAACTAACCGGATACGACGTAACTCATCAACACAACAATCTGGACAAGCCGACATTAGTATCTTCCATCCGCCACCATCAGGATTATCCTTTGAAGATGATCCTAGACACAATCGATTTAGGAGCTTCTTCTTACGTAAACGAATGTGAGGATGGACGACACATCGTCCTTTCTTGTCGTAGTTATTCGTATTGACATTCACTGAAGACGGCTGTTTCATATCCTCTTCACATATTGATGGATGTGCTGAAATAACAGTACCATCGGATGTCTTCATGGGGAGTGGCAGCTCGTTCACATCTTGCAACTGCTGTCCACCGCCTTGAGGATCACGAAGGAACTGGCGTTGGGGTATAATAGATGAAGCCTTGTTTCCCATGAAGGATAATGTTGATATGGTGTCATCATCTTGACGAGGATTAACAATCATATTAACATGATTATGACCAACCTTTGGTTTGTGTGTTGGTGAGGATTGAGAAACGACAATGGCAGAAGAGGATGAAGCAGGAGGTGCAGAGTTTTGACGTTGTGGTGGGGAGTTGGCCTTTAATGGAGGAGGCGGTGGTGGTGGCGGTGGAGGCACTTGATGATGACCATTACCTCCATATGTGAATGAGGAACTTCGAGCAGTATGTCGGGCACTTCGTGATCTCCTCTGTCTCCTCTGATTATGCTGATCTTGCTTCTCCTCCTCAGGCTCCAAACTCTTGAGATCAGAATCTTGTGGTGGTGGCCAAGATGGTTGCTTGACTAACACCATTGTACCACCATTACGTCGATCTTGAGTAGACGCTTGACTACTATAATCTTGACATGGGAATTCTTCCGGATCAGGACGCTGAACAAGTTGTGTTGTAGCCTGGGTATATCGACTACCGATGATTTGGCATGAGGAACTACGCTGTCTTCTTGAGGAAGAGGAGGTACTGTGACCTCTTCTTCTACTGTCATTCTCAGTCTCGTCATCATCAGTATGTCCTCTTGAGGGCGCAAGACTACTCGATCGCGAAGAACGACTTGTAGGTTCTCTTGATCGGTACCTTCGACGACTGTGCCGTTCGACACTCTCCCGTAAACGACGTACGCCAATCTCAATCTCGTCATCTTGTTCTTCTTCTTGGTGTTCTCGTTCTTGACTTGTTGGTTCATCTTGATGGGGCTCAAGCTGCTGCTATTGGTTTGAAGAAAGGTAAGTGTGAGAGAGATAGTGTGTTAGTGAACATATCATGTGCATAAAGTATCATAATTGGATAACAAAAGAAGTAGAACTTACCTGAGCCTGAGCAGTAGCAACCGGCATGCAAAGCATGATACCCTCTTCCTCCTTCTGTTCTTCTCCCTCTTGATACTCTTCGGAAGGTTGCTCCTCGTTATCCTCTTCTTCGTTACAATCACTAGCGTCGTCTTCTTCCTCGTCCTTGAATCGTTGACGATTTGGTGACCGTCTGGTTTCCTCCTCTTGTTGCTGCCCATCATCATGACTTCCCTCTCCCCTTTTCTCCCCTCCCCGATCCTCCTCCACCTGATGGTCTCCATCACCACCACTCTCACCCCTTTCATAAGTTAAATTCAAAGTACTAGAACTACTCTTACTACCATTCCAACTTTCTTCATCAATACTAATATCCATACTCATTGTCGTTACCTTTATACTTTCATCTAACTGTCGTTGCATTGTCGTTGGACAGACTTTATACTTTGGATCTTTATTTAATAGTGATTTTGTTATTGGTTGTGATGTGGTTGAAGAAGAAGAGAGTGGTTGGGAGGTGGTAGAGATGATTGAGGAAGAGAGTGCCGAGGAAGAGAGGTTGGATGTGATTGATCCGCATGTTGATGATGTATCCAATCCTGGCACACCGCTGTTGCTGTTCGATAATAATGCCGAGGCAGTACCATTCCCTAGTGTCGACATGGAACTACTACTACTCTGTCTAACAAATCCACTTCCACTACCACTTCTAATATTATTATTATTAAGTAATGCCAATGAAGTTGACAAGTTACTACCCTCACCCTGTGTAGTCGGTGGACAGAATCGTACACGAGAATTTGATCGTGATCTGCGTGGTTTAATCTCATCTAAGGATGAAGATGAAGATGATGTAGTACGTGGCTGTGATCGTCCTCGTGACCGACTATGTGATGATGATTGAGACTCGCTACGCCTTCCTCTTTGCGATGACTGCTTGACTATCAACTCACCACCGCTTACTAATCCATCTCCTACTGACCCTACAACCTCCCTCTCTTTGTCTTCCTCCCCGTTAAGGTTATTCAGCGCACTACAAACTGAACTAGCAGCACTTGAACAAGTACTTTTATTATCCAATGTACATATAGGACAACTATCCAATAATGCCTTCCATTCATTAGTGCGGGGTGATAATCGTTGTAATTGTACAAAGGGATGGGATGGACATCTTCCTTGTGAATCTGTTTGTGGACTCATATCTCTGTGTTAGTATTGTATGATGTATAGTGTGTGTTTGTGTGTTTGGTTGCTTGGTTAATTGCAGTGTGCTCGCCGTCGGTCGATATCTATTGCAATGATACTCCGCTATTATTCACCGCTGTCGATCAATTGATACTCGCTATGTAAATCACCGTCGTTGATATAGTTCTGTATGTCTAATATTGCAATGCTCTAAAAACGATTCAATAGACTACTACTTATGCTTTAGTTGTGTAGAGAGAGATTCACCGATGCACTCTTCTTACGCTTTTGCAAAATAAGAATCACGAAGGGCAGCTTCACAATCGTTATTTAGTATAATGACCGTCAGATCAATTTATCCAATCGTTTTAGGCTGGTGGTGTTAGTGAGTTGATTAAATGAGCCATTGATAGCAGGAGACACGATTGCAGAGAGAGTGTAAGCCGGGGGGGGTGATCTAGGAGGCAGTAGTAGTGACTGCATGGACACATGAAAATCACTAAGATAAATTACCTTTATTATTTGTATACATTTTATGATTTGTTTAGTGAGATGTTTGTGTCATTTTTAAATGCATTTAATGTTTAAGGTAATTACTTTCACGAGAGGGGCCCATCTAGGATGATAAAGACTGGAGAAAGAATTGATTGAGCCCCCAAGCTTTTAGGAGCTTTTAGGGGTATTCATGGTCATTTTATGTTGGAGGATACCGGCCATCAATCTTTATCTATTCGATGATATATACTGTTTATCATATTTGGCGTAGTCCGTAGACGATCGACCGATACGATTGCATAACTGGCAAGCTAATAGTAAAGTGTCAGCTATATCGTCGTCGTTTGTTGTTGTATAAGGTGCGCGGTCGATAGTGATAGAAGATTATCTTTTCATGCAAAACATCTAAAAAGTATCTTATGCAAGCAAGACATCAATTATTTTATTCCTTTGAGCCTCTCGTCAATACTTGCAAGGAGTAGTTGACATAGTTTGGCTGAGACGATTGGGTGTAATAAGTTGCATTGAAATCAATCAATCTAATAAGAAGATCATATGCTTCTTATCTCTGAGTGGGCGGACATCGTTCAATCAGAATCGTATTTACCTCCGTCAGATTATATGCATAACTAGCGTCGCTTCGCTCCGCTAGCCTGCTTGCGCAGTAAAGAAGTTCTATATCAAGTAATTTGTATTAGTGTTCTCGTTCTGTATCTTCTTTGTATTATAGTTGAACGATTGTTACATAACAAAACGAGAATACTGATTCAACAAAGGCAAGCGGCATTCAGCGTTGGGGAATGACGGATGAGCTCTAGTAATATGAATGATATACGCAAAATAGCAACAGATGAGATTTTATTATGGTTATCGGAGTAAGTGACTTTGGGGGACAACCGTAGTCATTATTATATATTAGAATCATTAGAGTGGCAATAAATTACACATATATTGCAATTCTTTCTCTTCACTGGCAACAAGACACTTCAATGAAATTATTACAAAGCAAGAACAGAATATAGCAAGACGATCAATAGACACCTATGATCAAGATAGGCCACAAGATGAGATTCGATTTCTAGCCTATCTTCCGTTAATTATTATCACTGTGTTATATTCACATAAAATCAATATCCTCATCCGACACATAAGCAAATCAACACATCCGTCTACAACCGTATAAAATATGAATCTTCTACTCAAATCATCCATCTTGACATTGCTCTCCGCTTCATTATCATCTTCTGCAAATGCAAATATTTGTGTAGAAACAGGTCAAAATGCCGCGGAGTTAGTTATTCTTAATAACTGGTGCCAGCCCTTTGCTTCCGCAACGAGTAGCTACCCCACTGCAGAAGAAAGGTGCCGTGATGAAGCCATCGATATCTGCCGAGATAGAGACACTCTAAGGGGTATAATCGATGATTGGTGTCCCGACACAAGGCCCAGGAACAGTGATATCAACAATTTGAGAGGTTACTGCCGTAGCACTGTCGACGGTTTGATAGGTTGGACTCCAGCCCCGACTCGTAGGCCCACACGCCCTCCGACAAGGCGTCCAACGCCAGCGCCAGTTCCACCAACTGTTGAGAGTGGATTCAGAGCTGGTCAAGACGCCATGCGACAGTGGTGGGTGACTGAAGGAGAATCAGACTGTAGCAATGCTTGGAGTGGAATCATCAATCCAGTGGCGAATGATTTGAAGAACAAGATGTTTCCCAACAGTGGAAGCTCTAGTACAAGAGCTTTTAATCAGGCTGGACGAAATGGTGTTGATAGTGAGGTTGCAAAGATCCAGGATGAATGTTTCAGTGACGTCTCAGTCGTCCGTGCTTTAAGAGGCAATGTTGAGTAAAAGCATGTGAACGAGATTAGACCGGCAAATGGGGAGATGAAGGGAATTTGTATTGAGTATTGACCTGTATTACATAGTTTGTATCCATTACTATCACCATGTCGGTGGAAAGCCTCATCGACCTTTCAATATTGATAACTGACTAGAAGGTTGAGCCGATGGTTGACTAGACGGCTGACTCACATATCCTATGCCAACGCAATTGCCATTATCTCGATGTGTACCATTACAAGCCGTCATAATCTCTACTCATAATGCATCTTTATCAAAGATGTATCATTATCATGGCCACGGAAAGATACTCATAATCTGTGCCCATTATCGTAAGATATTCAATGCATCGTGCTCTATCGTTGATACAATTTACTATACTGCCGTCTGCCGTGATTAGTATATTGTATGCAACTCTAATCTCGTCACTAGGCTTTGACAAAGAAACAATAGACTTTACTGCATTTCTAAGTAGGTAATCTACTCATCTCTATTGACTATCAATCATGATGGGAGTTTCTTAAATGGGGTTTCGACGCATGAACTATTGGATGTTGACGATGACGTATGTTGTAAATTAAGAAACATATCTTACTAATATCATCTCATCCATATCCTGACGTCGGCGAGGAATACTCAACTTTTCATGTCGATAATAGATTGACGAGCATGCTTAACCCTAAACTTTTGGTTCATCACTTCTCCGGCCGCAGTGCTGAGTTGCTAACCATGTCGATGAGGAGAAATAGAGGGCGAGGTAAAAAGTAGCCTTAGACAATTTTTAGGATACCAGGTCACAAGATGACAGGATACCACGCTCAAGTCGCTAAATAAATGATAGATGTTAGGACAATCTAGATAATCACTAAGTAAACAATACGACACTAAAGTAATTGGCGAGGGTTAGGGCATATAGGGTTAATATTTTCCCTTCAAGTTACCTTTATAAACGGTCATTAGGAGCAGTAGTTCTAATCTTAGAATGTCTGCGACACATTGGGCTCTTCAAAATTTGTGTTGCTCATGCTACAAAGCCACCACATCTCCATAGCATAGCACAAAACACTGCAAATTAAGCTCATAAATTCAATTAGTCTTCTACTGCAACATCTACGATTAGGCCGCAACGACCCTCACACCTCCCGATCAATATCATAAATCATATATCTTATCTAATATCCAACCATGATGAATACTATCAACAACTTTGACGACGCCCTTTCAACTTTTGAAGATTTCGACTTCGATATCAACGATAGCGATGAGCTCATCATATCACCCACCACTAACAACAGCAGTACTGTTAGTGAATCCGATCTAGTAGGATCTGATATGCTCTTCATGGTTGATGACGTAACTCCTCCGTTCATCAACTCGTCGTTCAGTGTAATGACCAAGAATCCATCCTCCTTCCTCCCAACAATGATGAACAACAAGCTAGATGCATATGCCTTCAATCCATCCGAGAGTGCCATTGTCAAGGATGATGAGTCCGTCGTTAGTGATTTATACTTTGACAGTCCATCGACTCCTCCCCTTCCGCCACCATATCCCAAGAAGAAACGTCAGAAGATACACGATCATCGTCGTGTAACTGTTGACAGCGGCGCTCCTTCTCTCTCTGATCTCTTTGGCAACAACAACAACAACGTCAGTCCACAAGTGATCAAGAAGAAGACAACCACAACTAAATCATACCATACTGCACTCAAGAATCTAGCCGAATCTATGAAGCGTAGTCAACTATCACGCCGGCAGGTTGCAATGCAATCAGGCCAGGCACAAGATGAAAACCAAGCAGTCATTTCCTCCATGACGAAAGTCCTATCAAGTATCGAGGAGCAACTACTACAGCATGGCTCCTCCTCTTCTCCTTCTCCAAGCCCTACTATTAGAAGTGGTAATACATCTCCCGTATTCTCCTCTTCTTCATCTGTATTATCTGATCAATCATCTACTCAGAATACCTCCTCCTCCTCCTTCTCATCATCAAGCAACTATTCTTCAATGAACTCTCTTTCCTACGATGACAAATCATCAATCATGAAAGATTTCTTCTCGGGAACACGTAATACGTTAACTGATGGATTAGAGAATAGTCGTAATCAGTTACGTATGCTGGCTGCTCAATATGATTGTAATTCGTATGTTATGAAACGTCAGAGTTCATGTTTGTATTGAGAAAAGGGGAAGTAGAGGGGAGAGAAGAGGAGAAGTGTAGACAAGATATGCATTCGTCAAGTCTTAGAGCTGAATGTTATTATCTTATGTCAATATGTAATGTTAGAATAAGAATAAGTTAGAAGAATATCTTAGGAATACTATGTTATTACTACTGTTTTATACTGTAACTACATAGAGTGTGTTGTCTATACTATATCTTCAAAGCAAAGTGGACATTATGTGCTCTGTATCTTCCACATTGTCCTGGATATCCACATACATCCTCTCCATAGGTTGGTACTTGCATCAAGCTCAGTATCTATCAAGGAACTCTGACTAATGAGTATGTGAACTTACGTCGTTGATGAATGCTATGCTTCAGAGGTTATTATAAACTTTGGGGTTAAAAATGGCGAGGTGTGTGTCATAGCAGGGTCATAGAATAGAGCTTCTTTGTTGTATCTCCCGAAAAGTTTTAGCAACGTGGCATGTAATTATAGCCGACCTTCTCCACTAATTGTTGAGTTCTCTGCCATTTGGGCCTCCACGGTAGCTATATCACTGTATTTGAGAATAGAGTATGAAGAAACAGCTACTCATGTTGATATCAACTAGCAGATTATATCTTGCTTAGCTTACTACACTTACACTACATTTACTTTCTTAGCTTTCAACTACACTTCTAGACAGATTTGACTCGTTATCATAGTCCAGATATCTGTATCTCTTGCTGTCATCTCATCTCTACTCTTTATCTCTTCTGAAATACAAACACTTCCATGTTTTGAGAGAAGTTGACCCCGCTTGCTACCCATTCAGCATTCTTATGAATAGGATTCGGTTTACTATTCATTCTAGACAAACTCCTTCCAGCTTGCTGCTGTAATCTACTCTTGTTTTGCAACTGACCAGTAGATGATGCAGTAGATCGTCTAGTAAGTGAACTAACTGATCGGAAATCTAATCGATGAGAAGAAGTAGCAGCGAGTAGAGATGCTTTCTTCGTGTCATTACTAATTCTATTGATCTCTCTTCGAATGAGAGGACTGGAGGCACCTGATTCATATCCAGCTGCCATATCAGCAAGATTGGTAGAAGAATATCTAGCCGGGCGTAATATACCTGGTATATCTTGATTTGATAAGGCACGGTGCATAGGCTTCGATGCATGTAATAACTTAACACGTGGCTGTGAGGATGATTCGCTAGATGTAGATTGGCCGGATAGTCTACGAGCGGCTGATATACGTGCTGGATCTATTTCTTGAAGTGAATGTCGACGACGTTGCTTACTACTACCATTTGATGAGGCACGTCGCCGCCGGATTGCTTCTAAATCTGGTAGACTACTTTGGGATGAGGATACTCTACTTCTATCTTGTTGCTGTTGTTTCTTCTGTGCAGTAGAGGAGCGTAACCAATCGAGCGTATGTGGCGGCGATACCGATCGTTGAGATGCATCTAGCTGATCACAAGTTGTGTACGAAGACGACTCGGCAGTGCTTAGCGTTGCACTACTTGTACTTTGCTTCATCGATCCACTACCACTACCACGAGAGCTAACAGTAACAGGTTTATAATACTTCGATAAATCATTACAACTCCTGTTCATCATCTTCATTTTGTCGGCTGTGGCATGACGATACGATTCGTAGTTCTGACCATCGACGATTTGACTTAGGTCGGCGACAATAAACTTTTGTGTTTTGTGTAGAAACTTTCTACTAGTGTCGAAGAGCTTGTGTTGTTTCATTTGTTGTTTGCAATTATTGTTGTGGCTGCGTCGATGGAGATTGTCTGATGATGGAGAACACATATTGTCTTATTATTATCCATTGATATGCATGTCATAATTATTATGCATGTAAATATAAACTCCTCATTGTTGGCACAAGCAAGGATTTGATACGTCAGTTCAGGCAGTTGAGGAAGGAAAGAACGTCCATGTCAGCTGTAAAAGCATGTAAAAAGGAAGCTAACATCGCCGGCGACATTGGGGTCTAGCCTCTCCCTTCATGTTTACTTCTTTCGTCTGGTATCCTAGTCAGGCGGAGCGAGAGGAAAGGGTAATGCAGATAGGATATATTACTACCCGTTCCTACTTATATATAACTTCTTTTACCTTTAACCTCTAGTACTTATCCATCTTAATCATCATTCACATCTGGATCTTCCATGATAAAGTCTGGACTTTCAACTCTGCCAATGAAGAGGTATTGTCCAGTAGGTATATGAACAATAGCCGTGATGAAAGGACAATTAAAGTTCATATCCAAGGGTGGTTTCTCCATCCTTGAGCTTCCAAACATATGAACAACAGTCACTGCACCAGCTTCTGTACCCTTTTCTGTCACACTCATTGATGCACCATGTATGACATCCTCCACAGTTAGTGCACTGTCGTTTGACATTATATCAAACTTGTTATTAATGGATGCATTGAACGCCGCTTTAATGCCCATATTCTGTAGCTCCTTGTTGAGTTTATGCTTGTAGTCAATCTTGAATCGAGGTAGCTTGATATCAACTCGAGCCTCTGTTAATCCTAGATGATGAAATGGATGAGAGTTCATGCCTTCCAGTACACTCTCCATAGACTCAACAGAATCGTCCGCCGGAAGAATGAAGAGGGATGCATAGTCTGAATCATCACCTTCATTCCCATACGGAAGCAGCATTGCAGATGCTCCGCCCAACTTGGACTCTTTGTCAAGAACTTTTGCACTACGAATATCGGTCATGAATCGGCCCTTCTTCTTTGATCCGTCTCTCATAGTAAATTCCTCATCGATTGTCTGATCAGGATCAAATGTTTGTGACCAATTACCCTTGAAGTAGACTGAGCTAACCAAGGTCGGCCCTAAAGGACCAGGTGAAACTGGTTGAATGAAGTCCTTCATTAATCCATGTGTCTCTTTTTCTATCCATTCATTGACAGGTGTGTAAGTTGGTGGAAGACGAAATGCCTGAGACGAATGCTCCGACTTCATATTCTTGACATATGATTGCTTAAGATCGTCAGCCCATATTGCCGAGGCAGTACTTAGGGTAATCCCATACTCCTCATCATCTGTATCACTAATATGAGGCGGAGAACCGAGTACTTTCTCAAGTTGTGATTGAGTTTCACTTCCTGCCGTGGCTCCGTCTTTAACAAGCTCTAATGCATTATAGACTGATAATGGAGAGATGAGAACGTTGTCTCCTGATTTAGTACTATCAGATACCTCCAAGAAGAGCTCGGTACCAAAGTTAGTAGTGGAAGGTGTATCGTTTTTATTGCTATCTTTTTGACCACGAAGATATACAGCATCTCCTCCTCTGTCCATATAGAACTTGGCCCTTGCTGTGTGTCTACCATATCAGTAAAAGACTGAGAGTACGCCCCAGGAGTTGCAGTGGCCAATAGAAATGCCGCTGATAATAGTTGTTGTTGTAAATGTAGTTTCATATTTTAGTTGAGTATTGTGAGTGTTATGTTTGGTATTTTTAGTTTTTGACGTTTGATCTCGTTTGATGCGTTTGTATTTTTATGTGTGTAGATTTGATATTGCAACAACAAGAACAAGACACTTATTACTACTCCAACCAGAGCAAGATAATATATATACTCCTACTGTCAAGAATCTTGACGTTGTAGGTTGTTGATGGATGGTGTTTCTATATCGGACACATCAATGCAAGACCGCTCCTTAAATAATATTCAATCAAAATAGAAAGATATGTTCAACTCCTTTATCTTCTCATACGCAGTAAACTATCAAACTATAAACCCCTACCAATATATAGTATAACTTCTGGATATATGACAATTGCTGTGTATTAACATTGCAATAGTACCATTTGATTGTAGCTAACTGAATGCATATGTAACAAGACGTGTGGCAAAAAGGAGCGGAGGAGAGAAATCATTCTCCTCCCTTCTCAAGGACGTCGGATCCGGGGTTCTACTATTAGAAAGGCGTCACATATCAACAACCAGTTATATTATAGTCATTGAAGCAGCCGAGCCATTAACCGGTACAAATAAAGCCAATCATAATAGCAAAATCTTCTCAGTTTTATTCCCTCAGTCTGGCCGTCGCTACTTGATCGAACTTATCAGTCTTCAGTCTTCACCATTATATACTAGAATATATGATAATAGCGCAATGCCATCGTTTAACCGAGAGATTTGATAGTTATACATAGATTATTATTCTAGCTCAAACGATCTGATAAAAATGAGATCAATTGGTGGTGGGCTCTTGGATACTTATATCACTAGACCACCACCATTTGAGCATGTACTATCAATCAAATGCCCTGAAAGTATAGGATGTACCTCTTATACACCTTTTCTATAACTAGTTCATACGAGAACATATCATTCAATACTGGGTCATGAAAGTTCGAGGATACCCTCGATGGCCTCACAATTTTCCGTATTTCTAACGGTAGATTGACACCATACGATACCATACTGCCAACTTCAATCGCTTTTGACCGCTCTATCTTGGCACGGATAGACTCCTAGTACGACGAGCTTGATATCATTTTAATAATAGGTGGTGTATCCCACCGCTGACACGCTCTTCGTTTGCCATTAAATTACGACTTCTCGGCTAAATTATTTCGTCTGAAGTTTTAGCATCAACAACGCTCTATTGCAACTAATCACAAAATCACATGAACAATATAAATCATGATATCAACAGATGACGGTATCAAGATAGTAGACGGCGGCAGTACTTCATTCAAACCATTTGCAGCAGAGTCTAATAACCACAAAGACAATAAAGATGAAATTATGGAAATACCAACACCAACACCATTTATACAAGTTTCTTTACAACAGTTAAAAGAGAAGTTAGATGCCACACCATATGAAATGAAATCATCACTCGTTTATGCACAACAAGTTAATGCAGATTTAGTTAGTGATGATCATTTGCTTGGATTTTTATATGTAGAAAAGTTTAATATTGATGTAAGTGTCCAATAGTGTTCTAGACGAGTGATTTGATATGTGCTGTCTGATTTCTCATTATCTGTATTTGTTTTGAACTTCTTTTCTTTACAGCTGGCACTGACTAGATTGCTACGATATTGGACGAATCGGCATAAGTTATTCGGTGATAAATACACACAGCCCCTTACATTGCATGGTGCGTTGAGTGATAGAATAGAAGACTTAAGGAAGGGGTATATGATTCTACTACCAAAACTAGATGAACAGGGTCGAGCAATTATCTATCAAAATACGGCTTTAATGGGGGAGCAGCGAGTAGATGAGTCAGTGTTTAAAGTTTGGTGGTATTTGATACATGTGGCAATGGAGAACCCCAGTGTTAGGAAACACGGATTCGTCTTGTTGGGAAATGATAAAGATATGAAGCTTAAACATATGGATCCCGGACGAGGCTTAGGTGTGTATATACTATTTGAATCTCTCTACTTGTTCTCTTATTGACTCTCTGACTCATTTAATATCTATATACTCCTCCCTAGGTATACTCAAATCAGGAGAGAAGGATTTCCCTATCCAATTGCAAACAATGCATTTATGCAATCCCCCAGTTTTTATTTTACTCTTAAAAGTGGTCAAAGCCACATTACCAAGTAGGTTACGTCAAACACTAACAATACACACGGGGTCGAGTGATGAGGTGCTGAAGAGTCTTGCTGCTTGTTCAATACCAAAGAGTTGTGTACCAACGAGCTTAGGTGGAACACTTGACACATCTTTGCAACTAGCAAAGCTTCCACTCGTTAAACGAGAGGTTAATGCTACTACAACATCTGATACTGATAATCTCGGTACAAGCCCAATTTATACAGATTTTAGTATGTCGAGTATGACAGCGAACATATGTGTTTCAACAACTGATAGTATATCAACACAAAATAACCCTATACCGAATAAAGAAGCAGCCAAGGCTAAAGCTGGAGAAAGAAAGGCGAAGTTTAAGAAACATCCTGGCCGCCACGGTGATATAAGAATGAGCAAGGCCGTCAAAGCTAGACATCAGGATTCAAATATATCTTTACTTTCAGCCTTATTGGCAGGTGGATTCATATTCCCTGAGTTATACACACCGGGGGTGAAATTGGCAAAAGTAAAGGATACAGAGGGTGTAACGGTCTATCAGAGGAAGAATCAACTGAATCGAAGACTTAGAGAAGAGAGGAATCGAAAGAAGTGAAAACTAACTAATTTAAAAGGATACCAACCAAAAAGATATATCTACTCTAGAATCAAGTAGATATTGAACTGTTCTAATATAAAGGCTTCTTACTACATCAGCAGTATGATCTGATTACTTGCATGTATGTATTGAGTAGTATCCAACGTCATCATGTCCTTCTCCTTCTACTATGTATTGTTTTATCAAGTAAGCTTTCTTTAAAAAATACGATGATAGTGTACGATAATTTAGTGTGCAAAAAACAATAAAAGTACCTATCTATGAAGAGCGCAAACTCCGGAGGCAATATGGATGGAGGTGGTGCTGGGTGCTGAATGATTTGATATGGTGGTTGTGGTAGATATAGTCCATAGATCACATTTGTAGGCATATGGATGATCATCTCTAATCATTATGTAAGATAGAACTAAAAACTCCACCAAATTCCATCACATAACAATTTCATTGCAGATAGGTTACCTATTATACGTACATTCAGAAATAATGGACAGCGGCGGCAGTACTTCATATAAACCATTTGCAAAGCAGCTACCGACTGATGACGTTAATAATGATGACGATATGGATATTCCATTCTCGGCTCAGTTTATAGAAGTATCTCTAAAACAACTTAAAGATAGATTAGCAAATGTCGAACACAAAAGTAAATCATCACTCGTTTATGCACAACAAACTACTACTTTTATCAATGATGATCATCTAACTGGATTCCTATATGCAGAGAATTTTGATATTGATGTGAGTTCAGAGTTCAATTGTTGCGTTGCTGTACTATATTGCAATGTTCTTTCTCATTCATATGATTTTCTCTCTTCTATTTTTTGCAATATGAACTTCTTCTTCTACCAGCTTGCGCTAACGAGATTACTACGATATTGGAAGGATCGACATGATTTATTTGGTGATAAATACATCCAGCCACTTACATTATACGGTATGTGTTTGTGTAGTGAACTGTGTCTCTTCTATGTTGATACACATTCTAAAAAATTGTGCATATCTTATGTTCTATTGATGCTTTTCTCGTTTATTAGGAGCTATGAGTGATCGAGTAGAAGACATAAGAAAGGGGTATCTGATTCTCCTACCCGTATTAGATGAACAAGGACGAGCAGTAATCTACTTTAACCCTGCTTTGATGGAAGATAAAGTGGAGCCAGTGGTAAAAGTTTGGTGGTATTTGACTCATGTTGCAATGGAGAACCCTAGTGTCAGGAAACACGGATTCGTACTGCTTGGAAATGATAAGGATATGAAGCTTCGCCACTTTTATCCAAAACGAGTATTAGGTAAGAGTATATCAACGTCATTTACACCTATCTTGTTTGATTATTATGAACTAACTCATGAGAAACGATACTCTTGTGACTCGTTTCATTAATCTCTAGGTATAGTCAAATCTGGCAACAATGCTTTCCATGCTCGATTGCATTCAATACATTTGTGCAATCCGATAAAAGTGTTCCCCCTCATTGCATCAGCGGTTAAAGCAATGCTACCAATGCGGTTGCGTCAAACACTAATAGTACACTCAGGTACAGACGAAGAGGTGCTGGGAAGTCTTGCTAGTTACTCAATACCAAGCAATTGTATACCAACGAGCTTAGGCGGAACACTAGAGGCATCATTTTTAGAAGCTTCTATCACTGCAAGACTCAAGATTGAACAAGAGGACAACAATAGAACAAATGAGTAGCAAATCATTCAATAATATTAATCTTAATTTCCAGGATACCTATCAAGTATTTATAGGGTAGGTATCCTTCTTTCAAGCATCAAACTAAATAGATAATGACTCATATCAACTAGATATGAGAGGTATGTCCTTTACTTTCCTGGTGATGAGACCTTATTTCCATGGATTGCTCCTAGTGCCGCGCCTTCATGTCAAAGGGAAAATATCTTTTTTACTCCCCAGCACAGCAGGCTTCCCTAATCACTAGACCACCACCATTTGATGATGATAATATCGATCTAATGCCCTGAAAGTGAAGGACGTACCTCTCATACACCTTTTCTATATCTAGCTGATACGAGAATATAATATCATTCAGTATATTGGCTATAAAGATAGAGGATACTTGAACTTGCCTCTTAAAATAACTCGAAGACAAATTTGGATCTTGGCTTCGTCCTTTGCAGGCTGCAATCTCCTATTGCCCTATCTACTTTACTCTCACTCTATTCTTCGCTCCTCTCATTCCTTTATCGTTATATTGCATCCTTCCTAATCTCTATATTGACACACCACTTAAGTAAACGGAGGCCAATCTAAAGTTATACCTCATTGATAGAACCGCGAGAGACTATACAAAAAAAATGACACAACACAAATATCAAGAGGTGAATGGTATTAGAAAGTACAACCCAGCTTATGTAGTGCCACCATCTGCACCCGCGGTTGCTGTCCCATTTATTAATCAATCAACAGCACTGCCAGTTATTGCCGTCCATGTGGCGGCAGTGGTAGATAATAACGGTGGAGGAGAGGATGAGGAAATTTCGTACACTCCAACATCAACATATGAGGCTGCTGTAGCAACTTACCACGAAGACGAAGAAGAGATATACGTCGGTGGATATCAAGGGAATGGTGATTCATTAGATGAATTAAATAGTGTCTTGAGCAAGTATGAAGTACCAGGAGGTATGTTGGCCAAGTTATTAGAAGTTAAACAGTTTAGCCTAATTGAGATGATTATAGATGACTCTGGAAGTATGGGACGATTCACTGATGCATTAGATCCAATTACTAATAAAAAGATGACACGTTGGATAGAAGCCAAGTGGCGTATATCACAGATGATTGAATTACTGGCGTATGTTGTGGCTCCACCTATTAAGATTTACTTTCTAAATAGGACGGATATTGTTACAATTGAAAAGAGTAGTACAGAATTACCATCAGATTATATCCAACGTGCTGAGGGTATACTATTACAAACATTTAGTATCAACCCGTCAGGTTCTACACCTGCTTTACAAGCAATACACGCCTCTCTCAATCGTAATCGAGATCAAAAAGTTATACGTTTCTTCATGGGCGACGGAATGCCTAATGGAGGCCAAACTACTATTAAAAAGATTACAGATATGATCATCCATCGTCATGCACCTAGTTCTAATCCATTTACATTCATGTCATGTACAAATGAGGATGATCAAGTTGAGTGGATGAAGACGGCAGAAGAGTAAGTGTTTCTTTTTGATGAAAAAACAACCATGCCGTTTCTTACTATTCAGGATAATAAAGTATACACACATATAAATGCACATGTCTCACCTTCATACCCTATCGTTTCTTCATATAGAAAAGCGCCGTACTGTGCCGAGTTTGATGATTATCAAGATGAATCAAGGGAGGTTTTGCAAGACCAAGGAAAGGCCTTCCCGTATAGCTTTGGCTTACACCTCGTGGCACAAATCGTAGCGGCCTCTAATCCGCATGACTTGGATGCCATGGATGAATCACTACCATTTACTAAGAAGGTACTGGACAACTTGCTTGGATATCAATCATCACCGGAAGAGTATCGATATTACTTTGATTGCTTTATTGAAGCTCAGAAGAAGCTGCCTCTGAAACGTTTCCAGCATGATTTTGTAAGACAGCTACCGACTTTGTATTCCCAGTTTTTGACAGTATCGGTTGCTACTGATATTCCTGCTGCGGCTAGATACAAGCAACAGGTAAAGCAAGCGTCGTCAAAACCAGGATACATTGCTAGTGGTGGTGGTGCCGTCCGATCAAAAGGTGCTACTTCTAATCCCAGCCCAAGTCAAGATGATTGTTGTATTATCTTGTAATAACATCATCAACTAGTAGAATGAGTTAATGTATAACTCCTATTGTTTTCCTAGCATACTTGCCGTTATCTATCCTGCCTTAGGGTTAGGGTTCTTGACTTGCTTAGTGATGTGCATCCGCAGTGGTGATTGAAAGGATACCGTATCTTTGCAATTTGCAACTCACAAGATTTAGATAGAACATCAGATTCTCAATAAACTGATCCTTATATTCCTAAACTATCCAATATAATACCAAAGGAATAATGGCTACTATGGCCACAGAATCAGCAAATGGCGGATCACTAAAAACTCCACCGTCAACGGCTCACGCGTCACGACAAACATCAACCACCACAATGTCAAATGAAACTGCTATTTTACCTCCTCATACCGAACAAGATGGTAGTGGTAGAGGTATACGTGCAAATTCATTAGCAGAACCAGCACCTCAGCAACAATCATCTTCAGCAGTACGGCGAGATGTTTTAGGTGGCGGCGTGGCAGCTGCCGCCGCCGCAGCTGCGTCTAATAATAATAATAATAATCTCTTAAGTTCAGCAGCTGTTGTAGCAGCCCCACCTGCAGTTCAACCATCCTCCTCCTCCAACAATAATACTACCGCAGGCCAACCATCATCACCAACATCACCATCCCAGTCATCCGAAACAATCTCTTACAGTGCTGAACGTATAATCGGCAATGGGTCATTCGGTGTAGTCTTTCAAGCATCAGTCGTTGAAACAGGTGAAATTGTAGCAATTAAGAAGGTATTACAGGATAAACGATTTAAGAATCGTGAATTACAGATTATGAGACAGTTGGTTAAGGATGGACATTCGAATATTGTTGCTTTGAAACATTGTTTTTATAGTCAGGTATGTTATTGTATATTGTGTTTGTAGAGAGTTGGAATTGTTTTATATGTTTTTTTTTATGGATTGGGTTATTTATTATTTGGTAACCTAATTCTCACACCCACACCTATCCCTATTTTCTATTAAATTCCTCAATCATACCTCTTCCATAGGGTGAGAAACAGGACGAACTATACCTCAACCTAGTCCTAGAATATGTTCCCGAAACAGTCTATTCAATAAGTAGACAACATCAAAAGTCAAAAATGGCACTGCCGCTCCTATATGTGAAGTTATACCTCTATCAATTATCACGTGCCCTATCACACATCCACGCCCTAGGCATATGTCATCGTGATATTAAACCACAGAATTTATTAGTCAATCCTACCAATCAACAATTAAAATTATGTGACTTTGGTAGTGCCAAGGCATTAGTTAAGGGTGAACCAAATGTTAGTTATATTTGTAGTAGATATTATAGGGCACCGGAATTAATATTTGGTAGTACGGATTATTCCACTGCTATTGATATTTGGTCCCAGGGTAAGGGATATTTTTGAGTGTGTGTTTTATTTGTGTTATTGTTTGGTGGTATTTTCCGTATCTTGTTTACTTCTGTTTTTGACATTATTATATCTCCCCTCAACATTTCTGCCAACCTTCTCATTCATAACTTTTAGGCTGTGTGGGTGCTGAACTATTACTCGGCCAACCATTATTCCCCGGTGATTCAGGTGTTGATCAACTAGTTGAAATCATCAAGGTCCTAGGCACACCCACCCGTGAGGAAATAAGTTCCATGAATTCCAACTATACCGAATTCAAATTCCCCCAAATCAAGGCATGTCAATGGCGTAAGGTTTTCCGATCGAAGACACCCGAGGCTGCTATGGATTTTATCGCATCGACGTTGGCGTATGATCCAGAACAGCGGGTGAAACCGTTGGAGGGGTGTGGTCATGCCTTCTTTGATGAGTTGAGGGATGACCGAACGAAGTTGCCGAATGGTAATGCCCTGCCTCCCATTTATGATTTTACCAAGCATGAGTTGGCCTCGTCTCCCGAGTTATTATCCAAGCTCATCCCACCACATGTTAATATTGATGGAATTGAAAACCCACCACCGGTAGTAGGTGACGACTCCAAGCCACCGGCAAGATAGAAGCGGCGGATTAAAAGGGTTGAGGCACCCTCATTGAACCTATTGCAACGATAGATTGACCATATCTACCCACCAAGATGGCCGATTGTTACGTCCAACTGTGCCCACGTCGACTATAGCCCTTTAGGAACGCGCGTATTGATTTACATGCTCGATTTCCAAGTATTGGTGGCATAAGGAGTTTGGTCCTTCCCTGCAGGTGTAGCCTTTATTATTTAAAGGTTGGTATCCTAGGATACCAAGCGAAAGATATTGCCCTTCTTTCAGCCTCTTCATCAATTACTGTCCTGAAAATAGGTTCTTCCTTCAATACCCGTGTTCTAGACAGTTGATTCGGGAACATATCGTTTCATATATCGTTTGTACATTGGATATACCAAAGTTAGATAGTATCTAATGCTAGATATCTATCAAAAATGTAAGTGTTTGGCATCTCTATCTAATCTGTTCTGAGTCAAACATATATCGATTATTTACACTTAATTATTTCTCTATATCATAGCTTAGCTCGACGGCTCTGTTCACCCTATTGACTAGAACATAACCAAGAAAAGTGCTGTCAAAATTGAAAATTGCTTCCTTTACATTGTCCCTCGGCGATTCTTACTAAGACTCCTCCTGGACTTGTGAGTGTGTGATGAACTTTTGCTAGCTCGTGATCCTGACTTACGTGATGAGCCTGACCTGCCATCGTGTTTACTGCGGCGATACTTGCCATTCTCCCACTCACCACCCTTGGCACGTAAACTCGGATCGGAATACATCATTACACCATAACCATGTGGGACGAAGTTATGATCAACCTGACCAGTGTACTCGCCCGGCTGGTTGTTCTTGGGATTAGTCCACTGCATTTGACTTACATTGATCGTACCTCGCTGTCCTGGAGATGGCGGTGTGGACGAGGATAATACACCCTTAGAACCAACACTGCTATTACTACGCTGGAAGGACTTACTCTTCTCCCTCTTGGAATCCATTGATGAAGACTTGAAAGAAGAAGTGGCAGTACTGGTAGTAGCGGAAGAATTGTGTTGTTTCTGTTGATCATTCCTGGAACAACTCGAGCTGCTAACTGTGAGACTGGCAGTCTCATCTGTAGGACGACGGGCAAGCTTCTTCTTGTTGTGCTTGTCAATTTTCTTCAACAAGGGCACACAGTTTGAACCAGCTGATGAACTGCGTGTCATTGAGCCTTGGTGATCTGATGAAGGAGGATCGATGCTCACTAAACTGTGCAAACTAGGGGCATTACTACTGCTATGCGGGCTACTGCTGTGTAGTGCTCGGACGCCATCCTGATTTGGTAAACGATGTAACATGTCCAATGTAGCCACTCTACCCGAAGAGGGAGTAGCTTGCTGCTGTTGTTGACGATGTTCAGTAACACCTTGATTACTTGCCACTGATTGGCATAGCTGCTGCTGTTGAGTAGCAACCAATGCTTGTTGAGTACGACGCAGTTCATCAACACAACATTCTGGACATGCCGACAAGAGTATCTTCCATCCACCACCTTCGGAATTACACTTGTCGGAAGAAGCGCCAATACTTAGTCGCTTTAAGAACTTCTTCTTTCTTAATTGAATGTGAGGATGGACGACACATCGCCCTTTCTTATCGTAGTTATTCGTATTGGCATTAACTGATGGCTGTTTCATATCCTCTTCATATGTAGATGAATGAGAGGAAATAACAGTACCATCAGTCTTCACTGGTAGTGGCAGCTCGTTCACATCATGCATTGGCTGGCCTTGAGGATCTCGAGGAATCTGACGTTGAGGAATAACAGATGAAGTCTTGTCCATGAAGGTGAGTGTTGATACGGTATCACCATCTTGACGAGGATTGACAATCGTGTTTATATGATTTGGCATGAAGGATAGTGTTGATATGGTATCATCATCAAGACGGGGTTTAACAATCACATGACTAACTTTTGACTTGTGCGTTGCCACCGAGTTTAGCAACTGTTCAGCTTGAGGAAGAGCGGGACAGTATAAATCAGGAGCAGAGTTTTGACGTTGGAACTTTAACGGCGGTGGTGGTGGAGGTGGAGGCACTTGATGACCATTTACTCCATGAGTGAACGAGGAACGTCTAGCTGTATTCCTAGCATTGCTAGACTTTCGTGATCTCCTTGGTCTTCTCTGAGTGTGCTGATCTTGCTCCTCCTCTTCGGGCTCCAGGCTCTTGTGATCATCTTGAGGTGTTGATGGCCTCGATTTGCAATTACCTCGATGTTCAGTGGATGCAGTAGAATCTTGACATGGGAACTCTTCAGGATCAGGACGACTTTGACTACTCGATTTCGGACGGTAGAAGTCGGCCAGTTTCTGCCCTGTTCTTTGTTCTCGAGATCGGTATCTTCGTAAACGTTGTGCACAAATTTCAAGTTCATCATCTCCTTGAATTGTTGGTTCATCATGATTCGTCAACAGTTCATCATGTGATGGTGGCTCAAGCTGCTGCTGCTGCACCTGATTCCAAGAGAAAGTAAAGGAGAAGATAGAGAGTATTTGTATTAGTGAACATATCATGTGCACAAGTAAGAGATAGGGTATCGGAAGTAACAACTTACCTCAGTAACCGGCATACAAAGCATGATACCCTTGCCCTCATTCAGCTCATTCTCTCTAGCTTGTTCATCTTTAGGAGGAAATGGCACAACATATACATCCAACTCATTCTCTTCCTCTTCTTTGCAATTACTAGCTGCTGCTGCTGCTGCTGTTCCTTCTTCCTCCTCATCCTTACATTCCTTAAACAGAGAACTTCGGGTATCCTTATCCTCAACCTTCCATTCTTCGTCGGTTCCAAATGTTGGAACATCAATCATATCATAGAAGAAAGAGTTGTATGATCTCGGTCGTTCAATTCCTTTGTCGGTATCAGTATCAGCCTCCTTACCCTCAACCTTTCCGCTACCTCCAAACAAATTCTTCGAACTACTACTCAAATCACTCTTTTCCCTCCAAGAATCATCACTCTTATCACTAATGTCGATATCCATAGACATTGTAGATACCCTCATACCTTCGTATAATTGTCGTTGCATTGTGGCAGGGCAGACTTTATACTTTGGATCCTTATTAAGTAAGGATACCGGTGACGCGGAAGGAGATGGTTGTGTTGAGGATGCAGTTGATAATGTCGGTAGTGAGTTAGTACTTGAGGACTTAACAAGTTTAGTAGGTTTGAGTACTTCCAATGCAGTAGATAGATCTACATTTTCATTCTCTCCTTCAAACGTTGGTGGACAGAATCGTACTCGAGAGTTGGATCTTGATCGACGTAGTTTGGTCTCCTCATCCAATGCCGATGATTTGGTACGCGGTTGTGATCGTCCTCGTGATCGAGATTCACGATCACGTCCTCTTGATGATGACCGGCGTAATGATGATGATGACGATTGTTTCTCATCACCACCCGATCCATCCTTTACTGTCTTTTCACCACCATTGATCAGGCCATTGAGATTGACCAACGCACTACATACCGAACTAGAAGCTACACTCTTATCATCCAATATACATATTGGACATGAATCTAAGAGTACCTTCCAGCCATTTGTACGGGGTGATAGACGTTGCATTTGTACGAAAGGATGGGAGGGACAGCGTCCTTGGGAGTCTACTGGTGGACAACTCATATATCGTCTCCGTTTATAATGTGTGTGTATGATATGCACAAAAATGTGTATGTTTGCCGTTCGTCGCGGATGTGTGGAGTAGCGCCGGCTATATATCTGTATTAGCAGATAAACGGATATCAATATTAATGACTATGGTTGAGTTTATGTGCTGCCTATCACTTCAATTGGAGTGGCCTATCACTATCAATTTATATGGGCAGTGCAATGGCCTGCCGCGATCCTATCGCTCGCGACACTTCGAAAACATGAGCGCGGTCATATCCCTACTACTAAACAGCCGTAACCTTAATAATTAAGTAGCTCAGCTGAGCCCCAACAAACAAAATAGAGTGGCCAAACTAATGCAGTCATTGAAACACCTCATTTGCGCGACACACTGCGACACACTGCGACACATTTAAAGTGGGCAGGTTGAAATTGCAAAAGGTTAATTCAACCATAAGGTTAAGGGCAGCAATGGTATCCAAAATAAGAATAAAAGAGAATATAATCGAAGTCATTATTTCTTTCTTCTCTCATTGTGACAGTCACTCTGAGACATTTTACCTTCCATGCCCTAAATGATTGTTGACCGCTGGCCAAGGTTAGGATTGATTGCATGAGGTTAATCTTTGCTTTATCCAATCCTAACTTCAGGAGGACGGACGGTATCCATATGACCCCATATGACCCGAGATAGCCCAACTTGCTATGTCGTCGAGATAACAATAACTAAGCCCGATAGCGGGCAAGTTTAATTGCTAACAGCTCTTAACGGCTCTCTTGCAATTCATCTCACCGTCTAGACAGTAAGTTGCTCTAGTAATAGGAAGATAATATGAGCTCTAGAACATTGCAGTTCTCCTACTCCTCTTCATATCGTTATGATTATGATCATATATCATGTGTACTATTAGTACTATTCTCTTCTACTGACAAGTAATAGTAATGATGGTGTCATTCAAGTCTTTTCATTAAACTCTATGTATATTCTAAACATTATAAAGTCTCTATTCTATATCCGAGTTCTCCTTTTGGTTGAACACTGTGTTCGTACAAGTCGTTCATATACTCAATAGCCTCATATACTAAGTGTCTCGATGTTAGACTCAGCTCACTCATCTTCACAGTAGATAGAGAATCGTCTAATGCATCATCAGTATCAGATGTATCATAACTCTGAGGCTGTGAATCGTCTGCTTCTACTTCTGTTGAAACCTCATTATCATCATTATCAACTAAGTTCTTCAACGAAGTTGAGCTCCTGTATTGATCATTCATCTCAACAGTAGATAGAGATGACGAAGATGCATCGATGTCATCTTTACTTTGAGATTGATAGGATCCTATTACCTTCTTTCTCTTTTTCAGCCATGTGCATATACTACCAAAGGTAGAATGAGATCGAGACACAACTGAATCCTTTGCCTTTTCTTTCATATCTCCATCACTCTTACTTTTTCGTCTACAGATGTTTCTATGATTTGTAGTCATTATGATTAGTTGTAATATAGATGTTAAAAATTCTATTATTATTGTTGTTGTTCTATTGCAATGAAATAGAATGAGCTATACTTAAGTTGGTTCAAGAGGACGGATGTGTTTTGTGTTTTGGTATCCTCCTTATGACCTGAGACATAGCCTATGTGCTGTGTCGTCGAGTTTAACTAAGCCCGATGGCGGGCAAGTTTAATTGCTAACAGCTCTTTTTTTGGCAGTAAAGTCAATATCATATGTATCATCTAAACAGTTGCTATATATATACTATAATATAGGAGGAAATGAGCTCTAGAACATATAATAGCAATTGCAATGGAGCAGTTCTCCTACTCCTCTCCGTCGTTATGATTATGATCATATCATGTGTATTATTCACCCCTACCACTACCGACGACAAGCATCATCATTCAATATATAATCATTCCAATGATATCCTACCAATTGCAATACGAGGTACAGAAAGTAATAGAATACTCAAAGAACAAAAACATTGTGGATTACTTTCCCTTCGGAAATGTAAAGGAGCTAGTGCATGTGAACTCTCGGGACAATTTTGTGTATATAAGTCTGCCGAGAATATGGTAATGAATAATCACGGTGTGGGAGGCGGAGGTACCGGCAGTGGATCGAATTACAATGCATATGGTGCACAATGCCGAGGAATGAATAGAAAACAATGCAAGAAGTGTGAAGCATGCTCTTGGACAAAACATGGCTCGACAGACATATGTGTACACAGTGCTTTGGGAGGTGGCATTGCAAATGATAGTCTCATTTCTCAACATTTTAAAGACAGTATGAGCTGTACTGGCATGGGTATGAAACAATGTAGGAAGAGCAATGCCTGCTCTTGGTTAGGAACTTGTGTGCACGGCGGAGGTTATGGTGGTAATGATAGAACTCAACAAGTAGTAAGTGGTATGAGTAGTACATTGAGCTGTTCACAAATGAGCAGAAGAGATTGTAAGCTATCAAAGAATTGCAAGTACAATAAAGGCAAGAATGGTGGAAGTAGTAGTTGTATCAATAGACGGGGTCGTAACAATGTTGTCAAACCGGCTCGTGGTAAACGAACTGCAGTTACAGGATATGTTGATCAAGAAGAATCAATGACTGATAGATTATCAACAAGTTATGACATCATTGGTACAGAAATGGATGATGTCTTCGGCTGGTCTGAAGATGACGATGACACTCATGCTGAAGATTTTGAGACTCAAGAAGTTGAGGAAGAGCGTCCACCAAAGTTCTGGTCAAGACCAATGTTATCAGGATCTATTTGTATATATTCCAATACATATCCTGAAACATATATAAATGTTGTCGGTCATTTGTTATTATTTGATACCAAGGAAGAGTGTTGTAATGTCTATGATTGTAGATCTCAAGAAGAAGAAGAAGAAGAAGAAGAAGATGTTGGCATGGCTAATAGTATATCTATTGATGAAGACAAGCCATAGTATGATAACTTTAACAAATCGTTTGTCTAGAAAGTGCTGCTTCTCTAATACAAATCTCTCTATATATCCGTGCTTGTGTATATCTAATAAAACGACCTTGTGTCTACTGTATGTGAAGCTCTTATATCATTGGAACTGATCAACTTCTTTGTAAGGAGTACTATACTATCCCGTTAGTTGTGACCCAGAGGGATCGAAGTATCATACCGTGGAAGTGTATTTGTTGGGCTGATCCTCCGCCACTACTGCCGTTGCATAAACACTATTATCATATATGTACAAGAAGATTCTGTATGGTTTTGAAAATGCACTACATAGTTAGCACTATCCAAACTCTCTACAAACTAGACCACCTAAGTTGGTATCCTGTACCCCAAAGCACTTTGCATCTCAGGTTATGAGCTCAAAAAAATGCAAATGAAAATGAAATTCCAAGGTAAACAGTATTTTCCACACACAAAAATAGGGTCAACCATGATAATAGGCCATCCTAGGTCGGCCGATGCTCAATCAATATACAAAAGTAATTGTCCTGGATAGTATTATACGTTAGTTAACTATATGTAGATACGCTAATCTGCTGGCCAGGACAATTACTTTTGTATATTTAAATAGTTATAGCCCATTAGGTAGACCAGCCACCTATCGTCACTATACTAATACTCCGATTGCAACGCATATAGAGCATAATAATAGACGTCCGGCCGCGTCGAGTCCTTTATTATAACCATATAAAGAATGTAGGGTGGTCATACCATGATGCCGGGCGATATCGTTCGACGCCGCGACCCTCAAACCACATCAATCGACATGATGCACCATGTTAGCGTCCTTTCGAGGGCTATAAACGGTCTCTATCCATGCTACCGGCGTATCGATATACGCCCATGGGTGCCTACTAAACATCCATACGGCAGGCACTCGCATCGGTGTACTCCGGCGGCTGCTATTCCGTCGACGGCACCACATCATGGTAGATTTGTTATTGCAATAACTTAATAGGGAGTCCAGAGTAAAGTCGTCATCGCTGAAAATAGCATTTTGTGTAAAAAATATACGATGGCTACCTATTTTAGCGATCATTCATGCAGAGTGCTTTTTCAAACTTAGGTGAGACATATCTGGGGTACCCCCTTCAAATACAAAGATCAATAAGCACACTATCCATATCAAGCTCTTCTTCTTCGTCACTAATACTAGACTCCCACAACTTCAATATCTCATCATCACACAGATCAACTTCCGCCAATGGACTATTTCGACCTTCATTTGGGTATGAACGACTCATCGTGCTCAATGAACCACTTGAAATCGAATGCTGAAGACCAGGATCTTCATTCATCATCATATCCATACCCATCATCACTTCAACACCAATAGGCTGACTATTACCAATAGGCTGGCAAAATAGATCATCAAAGTCCAATGGCGGGTCATTCTTGAATGAATCAAATGCTTCAGTGATAGAGTCAGTGTTATCAATTGTCATTGTCACACGCCGGACGAAGTTCTTCTTGGAGTTCTTCATCTTCTTGGGTGTTACAGTACTTTCACTATCGGTGGATGTAGAAAGAGGAGTGGATGATTCTTCTTCTTCTTGTAGATGAAACGTCTTCATCTTCTTAGAACAGCCTTGTTGCTCTAACTCTAACGAGGAAGAGGTATCGGAACCGCCAGCCACTTGCTGCTGCTGCTCCTCCATAGTACGCTTCTTGATCGTCTTCTTTTCCTTCTTCTTCTTCTTGGCCTTGGGTGGAAGAAGAGATGGTGGAAGATCCTTAATGAGCTCCTTATACTCATTCATCTCTTTGTAATACTCAGCTACCTCCGACTTTGCAATCTTCTGCACAAATGACTTCGTCTCTGGATCAACTTTATCAAGCTCGGCCCAACGTGACGAGATAGTCTTAGAAAGCTCGAGGAAACCAATCTTCCCGTGCTGCTTGCGGTGCTTTCTCTTCTTCGTACGTTTACTAGGTCCGGCGTACCAATCGGGCATTAGTTTGATATTCTTGTATCGTTGTGGCACATTGTCATGAAGGATCTTGTTCTCCATCATAGACTGATCGTCGGCAACATCACCGTCTATTGTCTGGATGATATACTCTCTCTCGATCTGTAAGAAGATGTGATACGCAGTAAGAGGACGCTGTGGCTTCTTTGGGATAGTAAGGGTATCGATCGATGGTGATGGTGATGGTGAAGACGATGAATTAGGAACGATGCTTTGTTCCATTGCAACAATAGACGACGACGATGATGATGAAGTGTTAGTGGTAGTAGACGTCATTATATAATTTATGTATTAACAGATATAGCGGTACTGTTGAATGATAATGGGATGCTGCTTTGAAATATTTATGAGTACGTTTTTCTCTAGTGGACCAGGACTCTTGCAGTATCTGTCTTTGGCATCGGCATCACAGGTTTAGGAGGCTGATAAAAAATTGTAGGCTGAGAAATAAATTTTCTATCGCTTTGTTGACGTGGGTCATTCAGGATGTATTTGCTTTAGATAACCATAGTGGGGAGCATCAAATAACCTTTAGTTGTAAAATGAGCGCCACGTTAGATTGTTGAGGTGTCGCGTCTACGGTGATATGGATGGACTCGATTATGACTCTCGGTCATTATCAATTTCAAAAAAACAGCATAGGAACTAAGAAGAATTGAATTGAAGCTTCACAAATCATATCGACACATTCTTTGGCATGGCGGCAGGCTAGATTGGGCACAAGTTCAAATCTCATTAACCTTAAGGGTATTGGGATAATGAAAAGCGATTATGACCGCGATTTCATTACCATGATTCATAACAAACATGTGTCGACGGCTTTGGCTTTGATAGTATCGAAAGGAAAGAGCCTGTCTAGAACCACTGCCTGCCTACATAGGCTGGAAATTTGTTTAACAAATACACATACCTACAGTGGAAAAGTCCATAATAGAATATAACGTAGAAATCATGGCATTCTCTATTACAAAGGGGACGACTGTGCTGTACAAATCATCACAGTCACAGGGTTTAATTGGAGTAGCACGTGTTCTTATCCTTGATGTGCACACGGATGATGATTTAGTTCCATATTATTCTATCAAACTTCCCGACGGTAGAGAAAAGCAGTAAGTGTGATAGAATGTATGTGATGTGTCAATTGCAATTGCAATGTACTATATTATATTACCTTCGTGTAGGTGTATCTCTTTTATATGCTCTCATACTCACGACATGTATATATTCTTCTGTCCCATAATAATATATTATAGAACCGATCAGTATCACATACTGCCAGATAATGAGGAATCGATCAATCACCTCCTTTCCTCTGATACTGATAATATCAAAGAGGCAGTGAAGAAAGAATCAGTCTCTGTAGTAGATCAAGAGACATCAACCGTATTCACATCTTCATCTATTGCTACAATCCCCAAGGAGAAGTTATCTGCCAAAGAGAGGTTGTTAGTTTCTAAGGCGTTGAAGCAATCGAAATATAATGAGCCGAAGGATACAGCCTCAAGTACAATGGCCAATATAGGAGGTTACCATCCTCCTCCTACTCCTATCCGAGAGTCCAAAAAGAAGAGGATAGGCACATTATCAGACCTTGATCGTCTACCTGGTAAACAACTTGCCTCTCAAACGGGTGGTAGAAGTAAGGCATCAAGAAGTAGAAATGACAAGTCTACTGGAGGAAGAAGTACTGAAGTTCGAAATGTGTCACCTTTGTCATCGAGTCGATCGGTATCATCAAGTGGTCAATTAAGATTCCAACGTAGTCAGTCAAATACAAATGAAGACAATCCTCCAGTGAAAAGTACATTTGCTAGTCGTAGAAGAAGATCAGTAGATTCTCTTCAAAAATTGTCTATTACACTGAAAGAAAAGAACTATAAATAGATATCAACACAACTAAGTGGATCAGACTTTTATAGAAGGAAAGGACATGAAGATATGTCATGTACATTTGCTCACTTGTAAATACTATAAAGTAAATAAGAGAATATCAATATCTTCTCAAAACATGAAACGACCACTTCTTTGTAAGCTGTATACTATCCCGTTGTGACCTAGAGTGTTCAATAGCAATGCTGGAAGGTGATTAACACATAGAACTCATTCTACTACGATGTTACATTACAAGATGATACAGCATTCATCTTGACTTGGACTGGGAGTAGAAGCAGCACCTTTTGATCGGACGACACCACCACCACTAGCAATATATCCTGGTTTCGACGACGCTTGCTTTACCTGTTGCTTGTATCTAGCCGCAGCAGGAATATCAGTAGCAACAGATACTGTCAAAAACTGGGAATACAAGGTCGGTAGCTGCCTTACAAAATCATGCTGGAAACGTTTCAGAGGCAGCTTCTTTTGAGCTTCAATAAAGCAATCGAAGTAATATCGATACTCTTCGGGTGATGATTGGTATCCAAGTAAGTTGTCCAATACCTGCTTAGTAAACGGTAGTGATTCGTCCATGGCATCAAGGTCGTGTGGATTGAAGGCCGCTACGATTTGTGTCACGAGGTGTAAGCCAAAGCTATACGGGAATGCCTTTCCTTGATCTTGCAATACCTCCCTTGATTCATCTTGATAATCATCAAACTCGGCACAGTACGGCGCTTTTCTGTATATTATGAAGAGACAGTGGAAAGAAGGTTAGAATGTGCATATCATATGTGTTATATATACATTATATCCCCATGAGAACACATGCCATTTCTTCGTCACAAAAGAAACACTTACTCTTCTGTCGTCTTCATCCACTCTACTTGATCATCCTCATTTGTACACGACATGAATGTGAACGGATTAGAACTAGGTGCATGACGATGGATGATCATATCTGTAATCTTTTTAATAGTAGTTTGGCCACCATTGGGCATACCGTCAGATACCGTCGCCCATGAAGAATCGTATAACTTTTTGATCTCGATTACGATTGAGAGATGCTTGTATTGCTTGCAAAGCAGGTGTGGAACCTGACGGATTTATACTAAATGTTTGTAATAGAATACTCTCAGCACGTTGGATATAATCCGATGGTAACTCTGCACTACTCTTTTCAATAGTAACAATATCCATCCTGTTTAAAAAGTAAATCTTAATAGGTGGAGCCACAACATAGGCAAGTAATTCAATCATTTGTGATATACGCCACTTGGCTTCTATCCAACGTGTCATCTTCTTATTAGTAATTGGATCTAATGCATCAGTTAATCGTCCCATACTTCCAGAGTCATCTATAATCATTTCAATTAGACTAAACTGCTTTACTTCTAATAACTTGGCCAACATGCCTCCTGGTACTTCATACTTACTTAAGACACTATTTAATCCATCTAATGAATCACCATTCCCTTGATATCCACCGACATATATCTCCTCTTCGTCTTCGTGGTAGGTTACTACAGCAGCCTCATATGTTGATGTAGGCGTATACGAAATTTCTTCATCTTCTCCCCCAGTATCGTTATTATCAGCTACTACTGATACGGGAACGGCAATGACCGGTAATGCCGTTGATTGATTAATAAATGGAACAGCAGCCGCGGGCGCAGATGGTGGTACTACATAGGCTGGGTTATACTTTCTTATACCATTAATCTCTTGGTATTTATTGTGTTGTGTCATTTTTTTTGTATAGTCTCTCTCGCGGTTCTACACAATGATATATCTCAAGATTGCCGCTGCTTAATTAAGTGTGTCAATATAGAGATTAGGAAGGGTACAGTATAATGATATAGCAATAGAGCATGAGGTAGGCAATACTATCGAGAATCGAGAGCCACCTATCTAAGTCAGATCCAAATTTGTCTTTGAGATATTTTTACAAGAGGCAAGGGTATCCTCTTCTTTATGGCCAAATATTAAATGATAATATGTTCCCGTATCAACTAGAATAGAAAAGGTATATGAGAGGTACATCGTATGTTTTCAGGGCTAGGGCATTAGATCGATATTGTCATGATCAAATGGTGGTGGTCTAGTGATTATAGGATGGTTTGCCGTATGCTGGGGAGTAAGAAAAGATATTTCACTTGACAAGAATCTCCTACGATATGTAGAATAGGCTGGCTGATAAACATTATTGACGTAGGTTGCCATCTTATCAATAACTGTGTGTGATATTATGCTGAAGTAGTAGTACTAGTGAAGGTTATTGACGAGGTGTTGAAATTGAACTGAGCGTAGAGGTTGAGAAATTCATATCATGTGATGCAGCAGTAGTGATAACATACACACAGACACAACAATACCCTTCAATGAACTTGTTATTGATGGGGATATGTAATATCTCTTACAAACGCATACTCAACATGATATAAAACAATATATGAGATAAGCACGGATCAAGTTTACTGCACTACGCGGCGGGTTGTGGTGGTATAGATATATGCAAACATCTATTGCAATTGAATATAAATTATAAATGCCAATATACAACAAACAATCAACGCACTCCATTACATTTGGGCTGCACGGAATGGTCATTTAGAGATATGTAAAGTACTCGTTATTAAATATGATGTGCCAGTTGATACATTAGCAAAAGGAGGTGTTGATTAGAATTGGCAATATGGCAATGTCATTTATCAACTGCAATGTATTTAGTAGAAGAGTTAAAAGCAAATCCACATCATCCGAATAGTTGGGGTTGTACTACTACTCATTGGTTAGGAAAGTTGGTACGAAACACTTGTGATTGATTGTTTGTACAGTGTAAAGTGGAGTATAATTCACCCAATAATCATGGACAAACGCCTTTACATAAAGCTGCATATGCTGGGAATTTGACAGTTGTTCAACTCGTGGAATAGTTTGATGTAGTTGATGATATACGTGATAATCATGGTAATACTGTACCAGACTGTGCAGAACGGAGTCAGAATAATGAATTGGCTAAATGGATTGGACGACATGCCTCAGTTAAAGTCCATCAAGCCATTAAAGTGTTGGAATTGCAGAGAGAGAAACAATCCATCTCACTTTCTAATCCTCAAAGGATACGAGAGGCATATTTGCAACTTGCCAAAGTTCATCATCCAGACGTATCAAGCTCCAATAGTATGAATCAGTGGAATATCATCCTAGATGCATACCAACTTCTACCAACTTCTACGAAGTTTCTGGGATACTGATATTGAATTATTCGATTGTCAAATACGAATCCTATCACGAAATGCAAAGTTAATGGAACATGATAGGATATGCTGGCATGATAATTGGCACAACGAACACGATCAACAGCAACAATCATTAGAAGAGAATAGTAGTATCAATACTGATTTAGCAGAATTTCAATCAAGATTGGTTAGATTACTATCAAGTAAAAGCCTCGTCGAATCTGGTTGTGCTTGGCGCAACTACCCAAAGAGTATGAAAAGAATTATCAAGAGAAGGTACCAAATTCGAAAGATTATGGATATCGTAAATTGATTCAACTTCTTCAAAAAGAATGTCCAAACATTTGTGTGACAGTGGATACGGATACCAAACAAACCTACTTATACCGTCTGACGACTTAGTTTCGTACTGGCTGGAGATGACTGCAATGAGAGAAGTGGGATCATCCTCATTCGAATAGCAGCTCCAACTCTCCGAGGTTGCCGTAGACGATCACTCACAAGTCAGTGGAAGATGTGTGGCCGAGATGATCGACATCAAGTTTAATGACAAAGAAGAGGCTATGCAGCCACTCAATCATCACAAACCGCAGGCAACTAGATTGCCAGACAAGAGGCTAATCTAAGGTGAACGTTCCTCTACAACATTCATGTGTATGCTCTGCCCAGTATGAGCTTTAATATACGTCCAAATTGGACACTCAAGTCAATGAGTTGTGGTTCCTATATTCAGTCTATGTCCGATGACACCGTGCATAAAGTCCACGAAGGAGTGATATGCTGGAGGCAAATAGGAATTGTCATCTTGGCACTGAATACGCCATTGTGCTATTACGGCTTTGCTTCTTCTTGTGGGTCCTAGGTCCGAAGATTTTACTCAACTTTCCATCATAGGTTAAACCCCGGCGATAGCATGCGGATCGTGCAGTTTCGGTTTCCTCTACAAGTACTCCCTACGGCGACAGAGGTTTCCCAACATAAAGAAGGTACTCCTTAAGGCTAAGATCATGCGTCGCAG
>Ga0214477_100181_pt1 | contig 44724 bp, 35 predicted proteins | sample M1_20Mar14CPVII9_FD_165058 | JGI IMG/M metagenome (GOLD analysis project Ga0214477, IMG submission 165058) | Marine eukaryotic communities from Monterey Bay, California, United States - M1_20Mar14CPVII9sort6BwellC16 | ecosystem: Environmental > Aquatic > Marine > Unclassified | place: USA... | reverse complement strand
GACAGGATAGTATTCATATATGAAATTAAGTAACTTATATATATCTGTGCAGGAAATAGCAAGGAACACGCTTCCAGAGGTGGATAACCAAGTCGTAGCCTGAAATCTAAACTAACTAACTAACTAACTAACTTCCCTTGTCCAGTTGGAGCGGATGCTGAACGAGTATGAAACCACTTGATTTCACGTTGATTCTGGGGTGGATTCCGAACAGTACCGAGCATGTATCGGTCGATTTCCATCACATCATCATCTAGTAACAGGCAGCTTAGACTCTGTGATACCACATTACAAAACGGACCTACCTCAGTGCCTTCTGGATGCAATCGACAATCTCCGGTAGTGGTGATTGATAACTCAGTTCCTGCATTGGGTATGTGGACTATATCATTGAAGTTGGCATTCTCACTCAATATTGAGAGATCTGCCCATTCCAGGCGAGGCTTCTCTTCAAAAACAAAGCCCAAGGCATGTAGTAATCTACCACCTACTGAACGGATTGACATTTGAGCCCTATGCCCTTCTATTGGACCACCGCTTAACACACTTAGAAAGGTGGCATCACGACGACATCCCAAGGCTACTCTTCCCAGCAAAAGATAATGTCCCGGATTTGGAAACTCCATCACACTCTGACATTCTTTGAGTGATAGGTTGAATGGCGTGGGCATGAAGTCGTTACGAGGATTAGTCCAATGTGCCGTGCTGGTGAGGCTCCGATCAAACTCTTCCGCTTCGCATTCTAATTGACTCATCTGATGATCTTCTTCATGTCGGTGGCTGTGATCTGACATTTGTGAGTTCTGTGAGTTGCTAAATAATGAACTCTGACTCCTCTTTGGACTTCGAGTCTTGCTGCCTTTACCCGGAGACAGAATACCTCTCAGCCCTGCATTATTAGCACTACCACGACGTTTTTGGTCCATCAGACTGTCAGGTATACCGCCATTAGGATGAGACTTCAGCCGTTCATACCTTGCTAGAGTATTTCCATATATCTTCACTAAAGTGATACTATTAACCAACTCGGGAGGGCAATTGTCAGGAAAGGGTGCACGTTCTCTACTAATCTCTTCATTGACAAAACTGACAGACAAGATATCCCCAGCCCGAAGAGATACAACCTCCATGGCAGTGAATGTAGCGAACACTGGGTCTTCATTCGTCACTTCCTCTTCTGTTCGATAATCCCACAGGCCTGTCCTTACCAACGGGAAGTGTGTCTGACTTTCATCTACTGAATCAATAACCGTTTGTAGTGGAGCCTCGATGTTGACTGTGACAAAGTAGTCTTCTTCCAACTCCTTGTTTTCAGACAGGTCATTCATATCGTCTTCCACACTTGTATCTTCGTCACTGGTGGTAGATGCTGCCCGGCTACGTCTATTGCTATTCTGACGTCTAGAGGCCCCCCTGGTTACTCTTCTTCCCTCTTCTTCTGCCTCATCCCATCTAATTCTAGCCAAGGGAGATGGAAGAGCCGCTGCCAAACGCAATAATAATAAATAACTTCCATCCTGGCCACATATCATACTGTGTTCATGAGTGGGATGTGGCATGAGTATGTCCGGATTGCCATCTTGTTTACTCCATGTCCAATGTTTGTATTTCAATTGCTCGTTAGGATCGATATCATCCTCTAGCTCTTCGTCATCAGCAGCTTCTTCCTCCTCTTCAGCCTCTTCGTCCTCTGCCTCTTCTTCTTCCTCATTATCTTCCATAATCTCATCCTCATTCTCTTCTTGTTGCTCTTCTTGCTGATTGTTTTGATCATTATTAGCACCACCCTGTTCATTAACAACTACCCCATCTCCATTAGCATCCACTTCTTGATTCCTTGGCAGGTTACAACCTCCAGATACACGTGCCCAACCAAACTTAGCCTCAAGGATTACCTTCTCACCCACTGTAACCACATCAATATCATGCACCAACTGATGTAATCCATAATAATCTGCCTCAATTCGTAATCGTCTCAATCTATCCCTATTGTTATCATTACTCATAATACTACCCAAATTTGAATTACTGCCACTGGCTCTCATTGCCATTTGATTCAAGGTACTACCACCTTGACGTGATGGACTACTTGAGTAATTCCGTAACAATCCACTTAGAAAGTCAGCACCACCACGTAAATATCGTAATATGTCCCCGAATGCTTCACCATCTCTATCAATGAATATACGTCCATCAGAATCCACAAGACAGGAACTTAACCATCTGGAAGATGCGCGTTTGACGTTTTATGAAGATGAAGAGAGACGGTTGAAACTTCTGTTAGTATATGGTTTAAAAAGGCACTCAAATAAAGATACATGTAGGACAAATGAAGCACTCAACTCATCAACACTTCACATTGAACACATAAATTCACATGACAAAACAATACAAACGCGGACTTCCCTGTCAGTCATCATTGTTTCTAATAGTGGCAATGAGTTTCTTACGACGTCTGATATTTAATGTACAAATGCGGTAGTAGGTACAAAAAATAGAGTTTAGATATACATAATGTATATTAGCATGATATATGAAGAGATAAGAACGAGATATGATTGTGCAATACACATGATGTGTCAGAAAGAAAGGCTATGGTGCATGTCATCACAAAATATGTGCACATCATATGCACAGAGTTACTTACCATACGGATATCCACCAACATTTAACCGCAATAGCCTTTCATTCTTATCTAATACAAACCTTTGTTGATTAGGCGTCGGTGATGTTGATCGACTACCATTACTACCAATACTTGATCTAAAGTTTGGAGGTGTTAGTGAATCTGAGTTTGTACGAGAACGTTTACGCTGTCCTCCGTTGCTGATACTGATACCACCACCGCCACCCCTTGTGCTATTGTTATTATGACCGTTCATATTGATTAGACACTTGGGTCACTATAATTTATACTATTAATACCATATCAATACTTGCCTCGCTTTTTGATGTTTTAGGTTCGACTCAATTTGGATCTACACCTCATCAAATATTAGGTAAATACCCTTGTGTGAGCAACTCTCTTTGGTCGAGCTTCTATCACCTCTTTCACTTCATCAGCAATGGCAAAGGATGGACGGGAATCAGACCGTCTTGTACAGGAATCAACCTTCTTGTTCTTGATCTAGTATGCCATTTGATATGTTGGGCATATTGGTCTCATAAAAAAGCAAAGCTCATCGGCCAATACACATCAAAAATCATAATCAAGATACTAAGAAGCTCAAAATAGAACTAGAACAGACTGCAATATATTCAACATATTAATACTAACACTTTACAATATCAAATATGAATCTTTTAATCAAATCATCCATCATCATACTACTTGCCGCCGTATCTGGTGCACATGCATCAGGAGTTGGGGAACAAACAGGTATCCAAGCTGCTAACGACATTGTCGACCAACATTGGTGCCTGAACCAGCGCAGGAATAACCGGAACCGCATTAGTGATCGTGAAAGAGAAGCCCGTGAAGTGGCCATTCGAACATGTCAGAGTGCTACCACTATTCGGAAAGCAATCAATGACTTGTGTCCTAATGATGGGACTCCTTCCAATCGGGATATCTTCGACTTGGGTAATCGATGCAGCAGTACTGTTGATCGTTTAATTGGCCGTCCTCCATCACCAACTCCTAGGCCAACACGACCTCCAACATCTAATAACCAATGTAAGAGGAACAGAGATTGTCCCGGTAGTCAAATCTGCAACAATCGAGGTAGATGTGTTCGTCGTAACAACTCCAGCAGCTCCTCTTCATCTTCCTCCTCATCAGATGATACCAATACTTGCCGAAGGAACAACGATTGTCGTTCGGGTCAGCGGTGCAATGATGCAGGTCGCTGTGTAAGAAGCAGTAATAGGCAGCCTCGATCTGGTCAAAGGTGCAAAAGGCGTTCCGATTGTGGTCCTCATCGTTCCTGTGGAAGTAATGGACGTTGTCAACGACAAGATATGGAAGAGTTTATGGAGCAGTATTAATTCGATGTTAAGACTCTGAGGTGACTTATCGTCGTGGAGAAGAGATGATTTAGATTGTATATGAATCTTAAAGTAATGACAAGCAAGTGAAGAAAGTCTCACCTCTTATACAGTCGCTTGAACAATGTCAAGCTCATTCGTTAGCACTGCCACTTTTGCCAATCGTTTTACTTCATCTATCAAAATCTCCTTTATAGTATCCTCTGAATCGAGATCACACTCACATTGTTGCGGGGGGCTGTTATCTTGGAATGATTTGGTACATAATGCATCTCTTGTATTAGGATAAGATGCTGCAAATACCCCAGGCAATACACTAACTTTGTACCCCAATGTTGCAAGTTGTGCCAAACGAAGCAAATTGAAACACTTGCTTCCACTGAATTCCTCAACTTCTGAGGCCAAATCTAACGTCATCATTTCCTTCTTTGGTCCAAGTCGATCTATCAGAAGTATGGGTGACTTGTCAAAGTATTTAAGATACTCTACATGATCACTCTTGCTTCTATCCAATAATGAAATGAGGGACATTTCGATATTGCCATGAATCTTAGCCATGGCTCCAACCGATGTTCGAGCTTCACCATTGAAACCGCCTGGAGTTCCGTAGACGTCTGCAACGGAAAGATCCCACCATAAGTCTTCGAGTAGCTCTTCTACATTCTTTTCAGCGGATATTCCATCTGATAACCGACGTCTATTAGCTCCATCATCCAAACCATCATCAACTTCTTCCTCTTCCGCACCTTGTGGGTCAATATCTTCTTCTTCCTCCTCCTCGACACTACACTGAATACAATCATACTCTGATAGAGTAGTAACCATGGTCTGTTTCCCCCGAATAGATGGCAGCAACTCAGCACCAATACTTGAATAAATAAGTCTATCTTTTGGCGTGACATGACTTGCATCTTTTCTCGTATCATCCCTGGTCGAGGCGAATTGAGGAACGACCAAGACATGCCCCGGCATATCAGTATACACTCTTGCTTCTCGCAATGCATATATCGATGCTTCTCTTGACAGTATCAAGCCTCGTTCTAATTCTAATCCACTAACAATCCATCTTGTTGGAGCGACATGTGTGGCCATATTGAGTAGTGCTTTACGGCTTACTGCCGACGATTCCTCATATGACGAATCAACAATTGCAACAAGACAGTTTTTCAAGTGAGATGTGTTTGGAGATGATTGATCACTGGAGCTTATTCCAAATGAACTTTTGATCATTTGTATTGTTTGTGTAAAATAGACAGTCTCTTCATCATTTGATGAATCAACTTGAATCAATAAGACACTCGGTTGATGTGAACCCCAAACATAAATGTTGGAGTCCGCCACGGCAAGTAAACTTTGTACCAATGCCTTTTCTTTCATATGTGCAGGTGTAATTTGAAGCGTAAGGGTCAGTGTTACGTCATTATTGGCGTCGATTAGCTTTTCATTCCACCAACTAGGCTTGTGCTTTCTCTTGAGTCGACCTCGAACTGTGGTTGTCTTGGAATTCAAGTAGTCTGTTTCTCCAGGTGATCGTAAGACGGTAACAGAGGCAGACTCTCCAAATGAGGTAGTAGAAGTGTACGTATCTACACTTGGTTGAGGCCAAGATACTGCCAAATTACACGTAGTAGCACCCTTTGGATATCCCTTTGGTGAGGAGTTTAGACAAAACTTAGTATTAGACGAGTGTGTAAGTGTCGAGCCAGTATCGGCAGTTTGCCATGCATCAGATTGTGATAGATGAAAGTTCCATCTAGATGAAGCAGAGGATTGTATCATCAACGGAAGCGCTCCTTCCTTGGTGATTATCAATCCTGACAGAGTGTTGGAATCTCGGATATTATGAGATGGTAAAAGTTCTGTTGTTCGATAGATTCGTTTCCATTCCTTTGCAGTTGTTGATACATGAGGAAAGAAATATATGAGTATTTACAGTGGTAAGAACAAGATATAAATACAAATGTACAACATATAAACATACCTGAAAATGAAAGAATGGGAAGCTCCTAATGCCCTCCGGAAATAACTTCTTCCTAACAACATACTTTTGTTTATACAATACACCCTTCTCCAATACAACTACCTCATCACTAGCAACATTACCATTCACTGTACATATATCCAATTGATATGTTTTCGGTGCCCAATACATACATTTAACTTTGTCAGCATCTTCTTTTGTTAATTCACCTTGGTTATATAATGTACGATATGTTTGTACTTTAGTTCTTTCACCAACTAACTTTTGTATTGGTAAATTCTCTTCTATATACTTTGGATAATTGGTTTTATCCTCAAACCAATTATATGGTAATGATTGTAATGCATGTCCCGACTTGGTATCAGCTGCTGTATACAGTACCGACTTGGGATGGTATGATCTTGACGTTGTTAATGATGGCTTCGATCCCAATGATAGATACACGCCATGTGTATATATTGGACTATTCTCACCAACATCTGTAAATGCCTTGACAGCCCACTTCACTTTAATATCCTTCTTTTGTATCACAGCTTGGGAATAACAACCCTCGGCACTTTCAAACTTTATATTCTTGGTATTTTTAGAATATCGTATATCCATTTCACTTAAATATTTACAATGTCTCCATAATTGATTAATATATTTATAATCATTTCTGTGAAAAGTAAATTGTCCTCGTAAATATAACTTATCTTGATCACCAAATCCATATGTAACAATATCATAATTATACCATTCATCAACATCAATCCATCGTGATATATCACCATATACTACATCTAAATCTGAATATCCCCAGTGTGTATATTCTTTGAGGTAGGATGAAAAGATATGTCCAAAGGCTGGTTTATATTCTACTAGTATATATGGTAAATTAATAATTTGATGTGATAATCTTGTGATTAATTGTGAGATTGGTACAACTAATTCATTATTGGATTGACGTTCATCGGTGACTCGAGTAAATAACTTTGCCAATCCACATTGATTCTTACTCCCTTCACTTCTACCATCACTATCACTAATTGGTTCATTCAAATCAATCAATTTAACATTCGCAGGTAAACTATCTACATTTGGTAATAATGATTGTGGTATAAAACAATGAAATATTAAATAATCCACATCTTGTGAAGAGCCGGCAGCTGATTGTGCGAATAGATCAAAGTATGGTGGGAAGGTACCACCATCGTTTGGTGGTAGATAGGGTATTATAATTGCTAGTCTATTTTTTGAAGATTTGTTATTATTGGATGAAGAGGAGGCGAATGAATATGGATTGAACTTGGCATCAGCCATAACATCCTCATGGATATTGAAATCATCATTATCTCTATCTCTTCTGAGATTATTATCATGAGGTGAGGGTATCCTAGCGCCAAAAGCATTATATAATACAAATAGTATACCAATTGATAGACATGATATAGTGATATACAATGCTTTTGTTGGTTGCTTTTGCTTTGTTAGTTTGAAGAGAGCTCTGTCAATTGTGTGTTGCAATCGGTGCACCATATTTTTTGATGCTGTTTTAGTTGTGAGTTGTGACGGTATTGAAGAAACTGATATGCCTAATGCAACCGAGGAGAAGTACAGGGTGTCTTATAGTGGTCTTCCAATTCTCAGTGATCCTCCGGCTAGTTTATTACGGCCGCATATCCTTTAATGCTAGGTACTCGAGAGTCCTGACTGCTGCAGAAAAATAAGAGTCGAAAAGATGGTGAAGAAGTGAAGATACCAAGAGGTATCTTACCATGAGAGTTTAAAAAATGAAATCATCAACATGTTATGGATTGTTGAGCCTTCGATCGATCGTATCAATCACCCTATGTTGTAAACAACAATAACATAGTACTAGATGAATTAGTAGCATCTATTGATCGGTAGTATTTCAGTGGCGACAGTAGTCTTAAATATTTCAAGCAGGAAAAAAGAGAAACTCAAAATAGAAACTCTCTCAATATCAACCAAAGAACGGATATTGCAATTGATCGGTATTTGTCAAAGCTATTGAGTTATTGGAGAAGCAGATAGTATAATATATCATGACCACATCTGATGAGAGTGTAAAACTCCGCTCAATATATGTTGGAGATTCACCAGATAATCTCTTGCATACAGCGGCGGCAGTGATTGGTGATGTTGAAACCAATGGGGGTAATAACCTACCAAGCCATGATGATAATAAAGATGTCAAAGAAGACTTAGATGAGTCTGCAGACGAACCAATTACACTACCTGAAAGTACACATACATTGTTCTTTACTCAACCGATATGCTCATTATCTGTTGGTTATGCGGTTGGTATTGTAATCCTGTCCTCATTATGCCTATTCATGGCTCTATTTGACAACTTGTACTCTGATAGTTCACCAGACAATCCACTGGCTATACCCGAAGGAGTTGGTAGAGCTGTCAGGGGTGCACAATATCTAGCAATCTTCATCACTCTAATAATGGAAGAGGAAATACCCACGGGTATAGTATTACTCCGGACAATATCGTATGATTCATTTCATGCAAAGTTTCCTAATCGGTCATACAAGAAGTTTGTGGCTGCGGCGTTATTACGAATCTTCCTTGGTTATGCCTTCTTGGTGAATGTATATATCATCTTAGCACAAGCAACTGGAGTACTTGAGATATTCTATGATGTATTGGCATTGCAATTCATACAGCAACTTGATGATATAGGTTTCAACATTGCCGTATAGTCGGCCAAAGATTAAGACATGCCTGTACTGCAAGATTATTTCATACAGAATTTGAAAAACAAAAGTTTCAGCGTAATAAGAAGTGCAGTATCTTTTTGAAGTGTGTATACGTTCTCAACTTTGTCGTGTTTCTTTCTGGGATGATGTTCGTCTCAATAAGACAGAAGAATGGATATTATCAATGCCCTACATTAGATGTTGACTGGGGAGATGGAGTGTGGGAAGATCCGATTGTTTTTGTCGATGGAAAAGTATATACCGATTACTTCCTGGTCTTTGCATACTTTAATGGCGTCTATCAACAAGAAGGGACGTATAACGAACGGCCTCTTTACAGAGAGCAGCGCAAGTTTGATAACGGACCTATGCTACCAGTAGAAATGCCACAACTCAACTTTTCAATTCAACCGGCCGAAATCAAATACTCGACAGGAAAGTCCGCGTTAGCTGTATTGTTCATTTGTATTTGTATGAGTTTGTGTGTTCAATTTGAAGTCTCGTTGATTTGATCACTTCCTTGGCCTTTCTGTTGCCTATATTTGACTGCCCTTGTGAACCACCTGTACTAATAGAAGTTATGCTGCCTTTCTTTATCCATCTTCCAGATATTGGGGCATGGATCTTTACTCATCCATTCATTAAGAAAAGTGTTGAAGAGGCTCTTGAAAGTGAAAGAGACTCAGACTCAGAATCATGGTTCTTAGATCTCCTCCTACTGAGGACTTCGATCTATTAAGTACCACAGCATCCGACTGGAGCATCTGGCTCGGTAGAATAGATACCACAAGAGTCAATATAGCTTGCAACTTATGTATTGACGACACAGATTGCAACCTAAACGGCTACTGCCAACCAGATGGTACTTGTTTATGTAAAGAAGGTCTAGGCGGTTTGAGTTATATCGGATCTCATTGTGAAATCAAACTTAAAGAAGAGTGTGGTACAATCAAAAGTGAAAAAGGTAACGTCACATACTCGATACAGAAGTATAGTAGCGACGGATCGGGAGAGCGAGACACACTATTTCAAGAATACAACAGGCCAGTTTATACTCATATCGAAAACTTTCCAAACTCGAAAGAAGGAGACGTTTATTGGCTTTTGTACACGGGTAGGAGGTGGTTTGGCATTGGTTTCAACGTGATTGAGATGAATGTAACGGAACAAGATGTTTTGGTTGCAACGCAGAACTTTCATGGTAAGTAGGAATCTTATTTGTTTGTCATATCTTATATCAAAGGCTGAATACTGACACAATGAAACTTTACAGCCTTTTGGGGAAACACATACAGTGAGAGAACATTGTATGTATCTGATATCACCACTGGAGATAGTCCAGTGGGTACTGACTTTTACGAGATTGGGGAACGGGGCAATCAGTTTGGGCCATACGGAGCATTGTATCCATTGCAATTGAACAACCAAACTGGCAGAGGAGTATTCAGATGTACTGGTCCACTTACATATCGAAATATCTCTTCTACTGAGTAATCTTAGAATAGGAGTAGACTTAGTAACACTCAAGAGAGGAGAGAAGAGGAAAGAGAGTCGAGGGGAAAAAGGATACCAAAAAGGATACCACATTGAATCCACCAGACCACAACCATCAAACGATTGCTAGTCATATGGTTTGTTCTATATAAGCTATTACTCCTCCGTATGCACAATAGTGTACATTGTTATCATTAGGGGCTGGGATAGCCTCTATATTATGTTGGGAAAGTTGATGAAGGATACCACAAAATATGAAAGGATACCTTGCATGCAAGACCAGCCTCCCGATGGGAATGAGATGATGAAGAGTGTCTTATTGATAGTCAGGACTCAATATAATATACCTTCTTGCTCTTGATCTATACAAGTCATGTTGGAGTATATCTTCACTCGATCAAGGTCATAAAATACAAATCTCATCCACAACAAAGTGAATCAAAAAAGCAATCAAAATCAACAAACCAATCGATCAATATAGCAACAATACCAACTTACTATCTACATCAATACTTTAACAATATCAACTACTACTTATCGAATACTAACAAATATGAATCTTTTAATCAAATCATCCATCTTGGCTTTACTCGCTAGTGCATCTGGTGTTTATGCATCTTCAATTGGGGAACAAACGGGTATCCGAGCTGCTAATGACATTGTCGACCAACATTGGTGCCTGAACCAGCGTAGTAGGCTTATTAACCGCTCAATTAGCGACGAAGAGGTATCTCGTCAAATAGCCATTCGAACATGTCAGAGTGAAACCACTATTCGGAATGCAATCAATACACTGTGTCCTAACGATGGGACACCGAGGAGTCGGGATATCACAAGCTTGGGAAATCGATGCGAGAAAACTGTAAATAGTTTGATCGGCTTTCCTGGAGAGAATGTTCAGTTCAATGAAGCATCCTTTGTTGCCACTTCCAAAGCTTCCAAACAACCAAGCAATCCTACACTTGAAGGACGTGAGGCTGGTCAACAAGCTATCCGAGATCTATGGGAAGGCCGACGCTTCCGTTCAAACTGCCGCAGTCGTAATGTTAGAAACTTCAAGCGTCAAGCTAACACGTTGATAGATAGCCAATTTCCTGAGAACACAGGAAGCTCTACTACACGTGCATTCAACCGAGCAGCACGTCGAGCAGCCGAGCGTGAGATTAGTACAATCGAGAGTGAATGTAGTCCTAGGCCTACACCTCATCCAGATGGATTCGTAGATGGTCAGAATGCTATGCAACAGTGGTATAAGGACGAAGGAAATACTTGTGCCAATGCTTGGAGTGGTATCATCAATCCTGCTGCTAATGAGATTAAAAATAGTCAATTTCCTATGCGTGGTAGTCGAACAACAAGGGCTTTCAATCAAAATGCACGTGCGGGTATCGATCATCAAGTTAAGGCCATCCAAGAAAAGTGTTTCAGTGCTAATGATATGGCGGCAGCTAAAGAAGCTTCATTTGTTGCCTGGAGTGAATGTCAAAGAGATAGTGACTGTCGTCGGGGAGAGAGTTGCGACCGAGGGGAGTGTTGGTAAGATCGACCGGAGGGAGATATTGCCAACACGAACTGTATAAAGACGAAGGATAGTATTAAGGGTCTATTATCGTTGGGACGTGTCGTTAAAGCGATCCAAACAACGCTTACTAACTGAATGATTTATTCGTATTGCCGGGGACGAAAGAGGGGTTGTAATAAACTTGTTGGACATATAAATTAGAGCTGAAATAGATAAAAACTTGAGCCTTTTGAGTAATTGTTGATAGTTTTTTAGTGTCTTCGGTAATCCCCACTCAGATGCGTATTGTTCAATCATTCGACAATACTTTGGGATGGTTTGCACCGCTGTTTGTGTAGCGACGTGCCCAATATTCCTCCATCATCTCTCATCTGGTGTACACTAAACTAATCATGCACACCTCCATATGCAATCCTCTCAAAACTCTATGAAGAGTTGTTATTCTCCTTTCTCATCCTAGCATTCTCAGCCCGGGCACTCTTCAAATTAGCCTTCAAGGTTTCAGTATGACTTTCCAAATCTTTCATCCTATTCTTCAACTCCTTATTCTCTTTCCTTAACCTATCATTCTCTTGATTTTGTTGATGTGATGATACTAATTGTGTTGCTGGGGTGGTATTTCCATTGCTGCTTGTATTGTTTTTACTATTATTACTACTAATGCCGCCACCGCCGGTAGCAGTAGCACCAAGTTTCTTTGTTATATAGTCTGTGGATTCTAATGGTCTTTCCGATTCTTCATATAGTCTAACAAGAACTGAGGTGAGAGAATCGATTGCACCACTCTTCTCAAGATATCGTCTAAAGTCTTCCTTCTTTGCTTCTGGTGTCTATTTGTATAGTGAAGAAGGTAAAGAGAAAGGGACATATATGAGAATCACATTCACGAAGAAAGTATCATATTCATATAGGAATAAGAATAAGAATAAGAATACATATATGTGAAATGAAAATCAGTGATGGGGGCAATACATCAATCAAAATGATCTACAGAAATGGTATGGGTTGTCAAGATTGCAACACAGCGAAAGATATCAATATGATAATATCATTGTTGCAAGTCAAGACGATACATAAGAACTTACATGATATGACATTGTTTTAGAATAGTAACTATGAGCTTGCAAACAGCAGATTGGTATAGAGTGTGATGGTGATGGCAGGTTGCCGAGGTTGATAAGTAGTTGAGCTGTAGTGAGTACGAACCGTTCGAGTTTATTCTTGTGTCACATGCACATACCAATCTCCCTCCTAGTTGTTTCATGTGCTCTGCTCTGGAGTGAGAGCTTTTGTGCTTTGATAGCATTTAAGCTGTGTTACATAGGCATACATACAACTAATATAAGATAGAACTGTGCACACCGACCTAATGTCTGCATAATAGCCAAAGAAATCCAGTTGAGTAAGTTTATGGACTAAGTTAGTAGGCTTAGTTAAAGAAGAGAGGTACTATTCATATCCGATTACTAGGTTAAAGATTCAACTATGTATACACTCATACTTTATGATATTCGAATCTACCAATTCAATACTGTCTCAGGATATGCTGTTAGGAGACGCCAAATCGTTTCCGTATACTCCGGTGTCTCCCCTTCACACCACCGTCCTCTCACAAACTCACAAAACAAATGAATTGGAAGCATATCATCTACATTCCTTTCCGATACTGATGCCGATGACATTGGCGTGTTAACTAGATATTCTATTACCTCACAGTTACCTCCTCGACAAGCATGATGTAATGGGAAGTTGTTGCTCACATCACATGTATGCAAGCGATCATCATCACTGTCGACCTCTGCTAAGTATTTGACAACACCAACTGCACCAGAGTGACACGCTATGTCCAAGGGAAGTATCCCATTACAATCCAATGCATTAACAGCACTAGGATTCCCTTCGACTAGCAGCTTGATGGAACCGAGCGGAGCTCTGGCCTGCAATGCATTGTGTAATGGCAGCGAACCGGTACAATCTCGTGTCCTCATACCATTTCTATTTTGTGCTTTCATAGCATAACCCATTTGGGTATACAAATAAGAAATGAGGTCCTGCATTCTTTGTGTATACCTTTCTTTGTACACTTCATCAGTGTGGTTAAGTGAATCATCAAGCCTCTGTCTGAGAACATCGACTGGAAGTTGCTCTCTTTCATTTCTGACAAGAATCGCTTCTGGGTAGAGATCAAAGACCAGCTCTGTTGCATTTTTTTTGTCAACAGTGGAACAAATGAGGTGTAGGGGCAAACCACCATTCCCTTGCCTATAATTGTCACCTCTGGCAACAGGTTTTGATAAACATTCAGGGTCTTGAAGAAGTAAGAACTTGATAATATCAGCACCATTATTATTATTTCGTCTTCGTCCAGTTGCACAATGAATTGGCAACCAACCCCAATCGTCTCTTGTGTGAATACATTCAGGATAAACTTTGAATAGATACTCTAACGTATCTGGTCGTCCATCTTCACAAGCAAAGTGAAATGGTAAATACCCGTAGCCGTTCTGCTCTTTCACTGCTTCTGGATAGGCATCGACGAGCAACTTACAAAAGGCTGGTGCTTTGTTGGATGCAGCTAAGTGCAAAGGCAACTCACCATGTAACCTAGCCGAATCTGGATGTGCCTCAAGTAAAAGCTTTAAAATCTCTACTTCTACTTCATCATCCATTCGTCCTTCACAGAGACTATGTGTTGGCAACCAGTCGCAATTGTTTGGTTGATAAATAGAATTGGGACAAACTTTCAGAAGGAGTTTGATTATCCTTGTATTCATATAACTTTTGTCACATGCAACATATAGAGGAGTTTGATCATTGGGTTTGTCTCAGTAAGATATTTCAACACATCAAACATATCTCCGATGTTTGTATTGTGTATAAGGATGTGAATTGGTGTGCACTTTAAATTGTCTTCGTCGGAAGATTTCAACACATATTCGCTTGATACTAACCTTTTGACAATATCTAGATCAACATTTGATGTTCTTGATAGGTAAAAGTGGAGAGGAAGACCACCAAAAGAATCACCTTCATTAATATCCGTATCACCGTAATCAAACTTTGTATAGCACATAAACAATAACTGGCAAGGTAGGGTTAGGGTTGCTTTCTTCAATAACAATTGAACGACCTCATTCGGACAATCTTCGTTCAAACATGCCATGTGCAGAGGATATGCTGCAACAACGTCGTGTATGGCCAAACAACTATGTATCGCCGGAGGGTATAAATCTGATAGATATTCAACTATTTCCAATGTGACATTCTCGTTCATACACACTTTATGCAGGAAGGAAGAGAGGCGTAGATTATCCAATGATATTTCCTCAGTCATCCTGCGCAGCTTATCGATGGAAAGATCGTCTGACGAGCAGAAATCTTCAAAGCGCTCAATCTGATCATTAACATTCTCGGCCATTGTTGAACTTATATCCTCCTAATCTAATAGGGTGTAAATTTTGTATTATATCACCAACTGTTATTATAAACGTACTTAATCCTCAATTACTCAATATTAGTCTATATATCACGATAGATAAGGACAGTTTTGTGTATGTATGAGTATGTTGTACTATTATAAACCGAAGCCGACTTGATATTGTTAACTTTTACGAAAAGGATAAAATGCACCTTCCATACGCCGCCAACAATCGGAAGAGCGTATAAACTACTAATAATATATGATTTAAAACAACAAATCAATGTCAGGATGACGCTATGGAGAGACAGAGAGTACTATATATAGGTTTGCTCTATTGCAACGACCAGTTGTGCATGCAACAGTACCTAGAATTTATGAGAGTAATGATTTTACTTTAAGAGAAGAAAGCAACTTATATTGCAAGTTGTGAGTAATCTTCGGCAGCTATATAAATTGGCATAACAATGAAACAGTTCATATGCTACGGCAGCAATCGATACAGTCTAATAACTGGTAGCTATCTCAATTGGTGGTGTTTCCGACAAAAGAGACGAGTTTTCTTCTACATGAAAACTGATTTTCTTTGCAACTTGGGAGGAATCTGAACTGTTAGCTATGGATGAAGAGCAGCGTGTGCGGGCTGAGAGGCGAAACGAGATCAGTGCATTCCGTTGGGAAGGGATGGAACAAAATGACGAGCCATCATTCAAAATAGGCTTCGAACTAGATCTTGATGTCGGCACTTTAGATGTATATAAGAATGATAGACGACTTGGAACATTGAGAAGTGGATTGGTTGGAGAATACTGTTGGGCAGTCTCATTGACAGGGGGTCCCATATTATCGGTTTCTATTGGCAGGTAATGAGACTAGTTGTTGATACCTTTTCCTGTATGTAAAGTACATGTTTGCTTACTATTATTGAGAGGTAGCAAGAGTATGAATAATAGACTTGAGTTTTGCCATGTCTAATCCAGCTCTTCCTACTACAAACCCTTCGACATCCTTAAGCGAGGCATAGTCTTCTGCATTGACTTCATTGACTGAGCCTGTATATGTCAATCTACATGCAGCAGCAGCCGATTCATTCACACGTCTAGTAATTAATCTTCTCAGATATGCATTGATACGTTGGGCCTCTTCCTTAGAGCATGGAGTTGCTCCTTCTCCTACTGCCCAAACTGGTTCGTATGCTATAACAATTCGATTCCAATCATCTGCTTGTATCCCTTTCATTGCTTCTACTAATTGTTTCCGTAATGTAAAAAGAGCTAATCCAAATCTTCGTTGGTATGGCAGCTCTCCAATTGTTAAAACGACATCAAGTCCAGCTGATAAACACATTCTAACCTTGTCTGATATGAGTTGATCTGTCTCTCCTAAGTTATTGCTTTTATTAAGAGATTAAATGTATATAGTCAAAAGAGAGGAAAGTATGTTAGTTACGAGATATATGATATAAACATGTCATGTTTATGCATATAGCAATCAAATTTCCTACCGTCTATCAGAGTGTCCCAATAAGACTGAATCACATCCCAATGATTGAAGCATATTAGCTGTCGTCGTGCCAGTGTTGCCAACATTAGGACCCCTTGCATCAAATGCATTCTAAAATTTTATTTCGATGAGAGAACATGTTAGTATGACTAGTATAATACTACACATACTTAAACTCTGCTTACCTGACTTCCAACCGATATCTCCTTGTTCAAGCGTTGTCGTACACGATCAATGAATACATACGGTGGATTGATACATAGTTGAACCTTCCTCTTCTCTACATTACTTAGAGATGAATGATGAATACATTCGATTTAAGCTGTCACATGTGTTTTCAACATGTTGAATATCTTCGATACTGCATTTCCAATTACAACCAAGAAATAGTCGTTTGTCTTCGGTTTTGTTAGCCTCTACTGTAATTGCAACCATGATGAAAATAATACATAGATGTACCATAAAGTATATATTATAATGACACATGCATTGCGCTTTGTGGAGAAGAGGAGTGGTATTGGTGCAATTAGTTGGAAACTGGCGAGTAAACGTTAAGTGCGTTTCATTCAGTTAGATAGTTTGGTAGTTAGTAGTTGCCCATGTTAGTAGACAAGCATTAGTCAATATATCACATATATCTAACCATGAGAGTCTCTTTGGTCTTTACTTTAGTGTCACTGACATCGCCAGCAACTGCTTTTGTTCAGCACCAAAGCGTTGTGCAACCGCTGACTTCCTTCTCGTCGACCAATCACCATGTCAAATCTCCCTTAACACCCTACATTAATAATAATAATGTAGTAAAGTTTAGCAGTACTGCACGAAAGGATTCGAAGGTACCAGGGTTGATAATGGATGGGAGTAGGTATTGTTGTGTTGTTGTTATATCTCGTTGTTCAGATTATAAATTTTGCAATGCTCACACATATGTACTTATCAATGCTCACATCATATGTACTTATCAATGTTTGTTTTATAAAGGCTGTGATCCATTCGATCCGTGAGTTATATTATGTCATATTATGTATTCATTGTCTTTGTTATTACAATTGCCGTATAAGTATAAATTATCAGGAGAAGAAGTAGCTAACATATCTTTCTATTTGGCAATCCTATACAATACAGAGAGTCGAGTGAATTTTGCACAGTCGAACCAGAAGAGATTGATGGAAGTCTGAAACGTACGATACGTTTAACTGTTCTATTCGCGTTGTGGTATATTCTAAATATTGGATATAACATTGGAAACAAGTCTGTGTTGAATGCATTGCCTTTGCCATGGTAAGTGATGATGAGATTAATACACTTACCATATCTATGAGTGCATATCTTATGTACATATCTCTCATCACCATATCATAATACGAATCTGTATACACATAGGACTGCCGCTACTGTTGAGTTATTCTTTGGATTTCCGTATGTGGCATTCCTGTGGCTAACTGGATTAAGGAAGGCTCCAAAACTATCATTCGACAATGTAAAGACATTAAGTTCACAAGCATTCTTCCTTGCAGCTACACATGTGGCTGGAGTTATCAGTTTTGGGGCTGGTGCAATCTCGTTTACACATATCTTAAAAGCAACAGAACCCGTGTGGTCAGCTCTCATATTGGGATTGGGGTTTAAGGAGTTCTTACCCCTTCCCGTTTATCTATCATTGGTACCAATAATGGCTGGCGTTGGATTAGCATCATTGAAAGAACTATCCTTCACTTGGTTAAGTTTCACTGCGGGAACTATCAGTGCCGTGACGTCGGCTACAAAGGCAATTCTATCCAAAAAAGTTTTAGATGGAAAGCCAATGGGAGAGAACCTAACACCGGCTAATATGTTTGCGGTGCTGACAATCTTGGGCTTCCTAATGATACTACCAGCCTCACTCTTGATTGAGGGTCCATCTGCAGTGTCTGCTGCGTATAAGGCATCCATTGCTGCCGGGCACACAAACGCGGAACTTGCCAGATTATTGGGAGCATCAGGATTCCTTTACTATCTTTATAATGAGGTTGCTTTTCTCGCCCTGAGTGAAGTGGCTCCTGTTACACATGCAGTTGCCAATACAGTCAAACGAGTGGTCATTATCATTGCCTCGGTACTTGTATTCCGTAACCCTGTGAGTCAACTAGGTGCTATTGGTTCTGCTATCGCTATTGCCGGAGCTTGCGGCTACTCTATTGCAAAGAGCAGATGCAAGCCAAAGCCCAAGGCTGAATAAAATAAAATACATTATCAGGGATGAAATTGTATATTACGAGGCCTCTACCGGCACTCTTAGTTGCTGTAAGGATTGCCAGGGATATGCAGATCTCTCGAATTTTTATGAGAGTAGAGGAATTCGAGAGATGTTGCAACGTATTGCAAATTGCGAGTAATCTTCAGTAATTATAAATTGGTATAACAATAAAGCAGCTCATATACTAGCAATCAATACAGTCCAATAACTGATAGTTGTCTCAATTGGTGGTGTTATATGACGTTAAATTTAGAGGGTTTTAAACTATCATAAATAGGTGAGATCATGTGTGTGAAAATTCTTGATAAATCATTGCAATTCGATATTAGCAACCTAATAGCACCTCTATATATCAAACAAACCAATAAATATGACATCCCTACTATCGGCAACAGCTCAAGTACAAGCTCGTAATGGCCAAACACAATTACCAATCCACACTTCCGAAGGAGGGGGAACAATCCCGGTCAGATTTGATGGTAAAAATTTATCAATAATGAACCATACCGAACAAGATTTAGATATTAATCCAGCCAATATTGATCATGGTATCACCCAGGCACCATATGAACGTGGATTTTCACCATATGAATTTAATGGTGGTACAACACTTGCCATTTCTGGACCCGACTATGCAGTAGTTGCAGCCGATACACGGCTATCATCCGGTTATGAAATATTATCACGTAATGTATCAAAGTTACACCCATTAACTACCAAATGCGTATTAGGTTCCGCCGGATGTAAGACCGACGTTGATCAATTACGTTCCGTACTTGATATTAAAATGAAGATATATTCACATAATCATCGTAAACCAATGGCTACACCGTCAGTGGCACAAATGTTAGGAAATACATTATATATGAAACGGTTCTTTCCATATTATTCATTTAATGTTTTGGCGGGTATTGATTCGGAAGGTAAAGGTGCTGTATATTCCTATGATGCTATTGGTTCATTTGAACGTACACCCTTCTCAGCAAGTGGTTCTGGTCAATCATTTTTAATACCATTAATGGATAATGTTATATCACATAAAAATCGTTTAGATGAAAAGCGTGAATTACCTAAGGAGGAGGTTGTTGAAATTGTTAAGGATGCATTCTTAACTGCCGGTGAACGTGATATTTATACTGGTGATTCAGTTGAAATTATGGTTATTACGAAGGATGGTATTCAAACTGAAACTTTTAATCTCAAGGCTGATTAAATGTATTTTGGTATTTTACTGGTGGTGAGGGGTGCGGTGGTATTTAATATTGGCAAATTGGATTTAGTTTGGAATGGTAATTGGGGGATTTATTTGGTGGAGTTTGGGTGGGGGTGTTGGGGTTTGTCGAGGTTCAGGTTGTTTAAATAGGGGGTTAACAATCTAGAAAGTCTTTGCAACAAATGATATATTCATTACTTTAATAACTTATCTAGTTACCCTCGGCGGTTATCTAGTGAGCAAAGGAGTTAATCGTCATTTAGATTAATTCATTCTACAGGGGTTATTTACATATCTCATTTCAAGCTACCAAACAGGCCAAAAACAACAACCGACTTCATCTATCGTCTCTTCTTTTTTCTAATCTCAAACAGGTTAGCAACTTCTTGTAAATCCTCTGCTGATACACTTTGTACATTATCACCGCCGCCGTCACGCTGCTGTAGCAAATTATCCCCATCACCTTGAAAAAGATTCATATCAAGTGAACCCGAGGTTGATAAATTCACAGGCATTGGAGGACTTTCATACTTCATATCAAGTTTCTTTGTTGCCTCGAGGCAGAAACTAGACAAGTCGGCCTTACTCTGGAGAACTGGTCCAATATTTTGCCAACTCTCACGGTGCTGTACGACAATCTTATATTCTATATAACCAACATCTGCTTCTACCCTAGTTGCCCGAAAACCGACTAATGATATCCACTCCCTGGGTCGGGCCTTAATAAAGTTCTCTACTGCCGTACGAAATACTGTGATCTTAGTGAACGGGGTTTCTAATCCAAACTTTATTAGAACAGCTATTATTGCCTTGGGTGATCTATTGGCATTAATGATACGAAGAGCGGCTAGACTGCCGTTGGAGTACGTTGCAGTCTCGTTGGTTGTTGCAAAGCGGACTGTCGTAGTGAATAATGTCACGCTATCCACGTACCATGTCGGACTTCCATTGACATTTGTATCTGACTTGGGATTACTGGTGGCAATTCTATCACCGATATCTGTGTATGTGTCGATATAGAAAATGTGAGCATAAGATGTGCACAAAAAACACCCATACATAACAAACAATCATTACGCACCATATGGTCTTCTTACGAATATGAGGAGAAGACCCTCGAAGTAGTTTGATGCGGCTGTAAAGGAAGGGTAAGAAGGTAAGTTATTGGAGGGTTTAAAATACACAAATAACCTCTGATAATGTCCTAGGATTTTGCACTTACCTGAACCAAAAAGAAACGAGAAACCAAGGAAGAATGTGTTGAATGATAAGAATACTGTCCAGATATCGATTCCAAGGACTGCAGTAGAAGAGGAAGAAGCATTAGAAAAGTTATCTAGCAGCACTTTTGCACACTGTACCAAGCACACATGTCACTTACTAGCCACGGCAATTATCGTGAGGAAGAAGTAGAAGAAGGCATTAACAATCTTCTCAAAGGCAACATCAATTTGGGCCGAGTTGGCAATACTCGCTCGGAGTAACCTTAGTTGTTTATACACTGTATCAATTGACCTTACAAAGTCAAGCTTAATCAGGTTCCCTTGTCTGTCTGGTCTGAATAACCGGATAAGAGATTTGATCTTAGCATTATTATATCCTCCCTTCTCATCCATCGCAAGCACGGCTAAGATTGAGAAAGGAAGCGCAGAAGTATCACTGCTCACGCTTAGCATTAGTCGGTCATATACCTCCTGAGATGATTGTACACATTGCTCTCTAGTTTTTGCATGCCCGAAGGCATGACTGAGTGGATACCTATCGTCCATCGATGCTACTGCCTTTTTAAATTCTACTAAGTCTCTGACGGTTGCTTTAGATTTTTTCGTCGCTGTTTCGGGCTCCTCCCATTCAGATAACAAGTACATTAAGTTTGCGTTGGCAGTAGAACTCGACTCAAACTTCTTTTTGGTACCCCCGCCGTCAGTACCATCTGATGAAGAACCACGTGGTCTAGGAGGACTTTGCCTGGGTCTTGACGGTGATCGATGATGTGTAGCTCCCTGTGATAGGGAACCTGGCGACTTTGAATCATCAGACAGGGGTGTAGGATGCTTTAATCTATCTCCCGCGGACAGATTTTTACGCTGCATATCATTGGAAGATGGTGTTTCACCATCGGATGAAGATGGTGATGGTTTTGGCACATCGAGCCGCTTCCGTTGGATGCCGCGGGGAGATGGAGTGGCTGCCTCTACACTACTATCCGACACGACCTCCTCCAATATCATTTCACGAAACCTGACCAGCTTTTCATCTTGTTGATCCTGTTCGATGGGGCTTAAGTTACCCCCGAATAAAGATCGTTTGTGCTCTATATCTCTGGCCAAGTTTGCTACTTCTCCGATCAGAATCATCTTTGCCATTAATGTCTCTAACTCGCCACCAAAATGTGCCACTGCACGTCTACCCAGATATATTGCCATTGACAGCCTTTTTAAGCTTGACATTACCCCAAAAAATATACTGAAGACAGACAAGAAGAAGGAGGAGTGTATTAGTTAGGTTTGGGTTGTACTAAAGGATACTATGGTAGAGGATAGCAAGTCCGCTGCATAACATATCACTCACCATGAAATTAAGAGAAGCATATATGTCTCGGCATTAGTGACTCCTTCGACAGGGTTACTTGCGTTGAACAAGTCAATCTTCTTCTGCCAAAACAACCAATGTCGAGGGAAATTGTAATCACCATAAAGGAAGACGAAATCAAGTATTGCCCAAAATGTCAAGATGTACGGCCATCCATAGCTTTGGATAATGGCCAGGCTAATGTATGGACCAACCACGGCATTGAAGCCTGTACTTCTCAGTGCCATAATTTCTACCCAAAACACTTCCCCAACTCTGGCCAATTCAAAGATTATTGGTTGACGTACTCCCAAGAATAGTATCCACCAACTTATACTTGTATTGGTGTTCCCAGCTAAAGGGTTGTCAAAGATGTAAAATAACAAAGCAGCCACTGATAAGCAGGGTATTACCAAGAAGGCCATGATATGAGATATTCTCTTTTCAAACTTGGGCATCTTCGGGACAACTAAATCCTTATAATCCGCCTTTATTTTGCCAAAGAATCCACGTTTATTCTTCGACGAGTCAACCGAATTTAATGCATCAATTAATCGATCTCCTGACGTTTTCTCTCTATCACTATCATCTATACTTATCTTGGAACTACCACGTCTTTGTGACATGGATGACTTGAAACTACTCCGTCGTCGTTGTAAGGAACGTAATCTTGCTGCCATGAAGTTCATGTTATCAGTCTCTTCACTTGTATGTTGCAAAATGTTAATATCCTCTCCATTAGTTGGTCCATCAGCCTCGTCTTCTTGTGTTTCATTATCTTCATCACGATGAATGACACCAGCCATTTTCTCAGCAACAGCCTTACCCTTCTCTTTCCCGGCTGCAACTGTATTAGTAGCATTTTTCAACACTCCTTCTAAGAAGGGATCACGTCCACTATCAGTATGTTCACTCTCTATATGCATTGCCAAATTCTTAGCAACATCTGCCGACGACGAAGCAGTTGTCGTACCACTTACATATTCAATTGCCGAATTTTCAGGAACTGATATACTAACATTTGATCTATTATTGGATGATGAATATCGTCTATGCTGTTGAACTTTCTTCTCGGGTGATTCATTCGATATTGATGATGCCGATCCACCATCTCCATACAATCCATATTGATATTGTGGTAAATCATTCTGCAAATTCACCTTCTTCAGGAAACTATCAGTACTATATGTTCTATTTCTATTCCCAACTTCGCCGTCTGTAGATTCCTCATCGTCATCAGAATAATCTTCCATACCTGCTTCTGATATGCCCTCACCTAACAAACTATCTATCCGTTCGGAAACTTCCTCAGCTTCTAATGCTGCCAATATATGCGTCTCAGCCTCATTTTCAAATTGGGAGGTGACAACTGTATCTAATGTTATCGATTGAGATCGTTGTGTATTAATAATTGGCAATGAGTTCGTTAGTGATGATGATAATGATGTAGCTGCTTGTGCAGCTTGAGCAGCCGCGGCTGATGCAGGACCGTCCTCGCTACTAAATGCAACACTATTCTTTCTTTCATTTTGATGCTGTTCATTACTATTATCATTAGTATTATGTGTTCGTAGAACCGATGGTGGTGGAGGTGGTGAGCCACTGGGATTGGTTTTATTTTGTTCTATTGGTGGACTATTGTCTAATACTGTTTCCAATATAGGTGGCGGTGGAGGAGGTGGGGGTGGTATTGCATTATTATTACCTTGTCCATCATCATCCTCAGACATTGAGGATACATAGTGCTTTGGTGGAGGTCTAGACATTATTCTCTATCCTTTCTCTATTTATTTCTACCTGTTAAAGCAAAGTATATTCATTGTTAGAATTAGATGACCACAGAACACTGTAATATGAGCTCGATACAATTGACAAAGGCTCAGAGAACTTTAAAGACTGAATTGATTAACGACCATGGTTTTGTTTGGTATCTATCAATAGTTTTCTCATCACTGCTTGTTGAAATATCGTGTCTGAATTCTAACACATATCGTACTATTAAACTGCAAAACTTACCTCTCATATATATGTGTGAGGATGTCTCTGTTGCAATAATGACAATAGATAAAAGGAAATATGATGCAAAGGTTTAGTGGCGTATATTAGAGGGGTTAGGATGTATCAGTACCTATATCAATGTGTCTTCTCTCACCACCACGACATTCATTCTTCACACATTATAAACTTTGTAACATATATTGTATCCATCATAAAAGTTGCACACAACCCCGCCCGGCCAGCTCTTACCTAGGTAAACAAACCAACAAAGGACGCTTTCATTGCATATCCGGAGCAACGAATGAGGAGTAACTTTCTAGATAACAATTAAAACCATAACCTATCATCACTACTTACCATCTGCGCTGCATGCATTTAATGCGGTATCCTTTTGTACCCTTTCGACGTCATGAGCACACCAATTGAAATAGTTATCATCTATATTCATTCATAGCTATGAGCTGCTTTGTAGTAATTATACCCCACCATTACCTATATCTACAGTTCGAAGTCCTACTATCAATATGCATTAGTGTAAAATGCGATATAGACACTCTCATCTCAACTCAAACACACACAAAAACAATCATATTGAAAATTGCTCGTTTGAATGACTGAATACTCGTATCGTAGAGAGGACAAACAATTAACAACTTGAGAGTTTATACTAGAGAAGATAGTATCAATTATATTGTAGCGCTATTCCGAACAGTAATCGGTATCACCCGTCTATAAATTGTTAAACAATTTGATAAGCAAAGAGATACCTAAGAGAAAAAAACTAACGGAAGAGTAGTGGAGAACATTAGTAGATATTAGATAGTTATTTAGAGCTAATTGGCCGTTAGTTGCAAGGTAGTATTACAAGGTAGTATGTCTCCTAAATGGGATGGTCTTCATGATGAAGAACCGTGGATAGCACACTTTGAACTTGTTTGTTCAGTTAATCTATCAATGGATGAGATACGCAGGATGACTAAGGATGTAGCAGAGGATGATCTAAAGGATCTAAAAGGTTCACCCTTCCTGCATATAGTGTGTTCAGATAAGAATGCATTTCTGTGCATCGGATGATCTTTCCATGGATGAGATGCGCAGGATGACTGAAGGTATATCATTGATTGATTTGAGCAACTCATCCTTCCTACATCAAGTATGTTTTAATGAAAATGTTACATTGGAAATGGTGGAATATCTGTTAGAATTCCATTCCCAAGCGATAAATACAATTGTTGATTATGATTTTGATGAAGTTCAATCTGCATATCCACTACACTTGGCTTGTTTTAACGATGAATGCCCAAATGAAGTGATTCAATTGCTATTGAAAAGGTTAGGCGATTCGGCTGCTATTCATTTAACTCATATATGTAGTATGTATGAGGATTGGGGAGGTACGGATGCTGGATGCGACGAGTATGGTGGTACTCCTCTGCATTATTACTTATCGAGAACAAATGTTGATCTGGACATTGTCAAACAGTTAGTAGCCAGTCCCGAAGCATTACTATTAACTGATGATGATACAAAGTGCACCCCAATTCACATCCTTATGCATAACTCAAGTATCGGAGATATGTATGATGTGGTTAAATATCTTGTTGAAACAAATCCGTCCTCTCTTCAAATGAAGGATGAGTACAATCATGTTCCTCTCCACGCTGCGTGTTCAAATATGTTTATTACAGTAGAAACAATCCAACTTCTTCTAAGAGCTTGTCCAGACTCTGTTCGTCAACGAGACGATAGTGGTAGGTTACCCATGCACAGCCTTTGTTATTGTGGAATGAATGGAAGAGGAAAGATGAATGATGTTTTAGCAGAGGATATTTTAAAGCACTTACTAGATGCTCATCCAGATTCGGCCAGAATACAAATTGATGACGAAGAAGGTGACGACAATCTTTCTTTGCATTTAGCTGCCAACAATAAATCGCCAGCTTTCTGTAAGTTGCTCGTCGATGCTTACCCAGAATCAGTCAAAAGATTCAATAATCGTGAGAGTTTACCATTTCACTTTGCTTGCTACGATGGACGACCAGATACGGTAGAATATCTATTTGGATTGTATCCAGAGAGTCTTCACATCAGAGATGGTTTGGGATACTTGCCAATTCACAGTGCTTGTAACTATATCAAGGAGAGCACTCCAAAAATTATCAAGTTCTTGCTCCGTCACGATCCAGAATGTTTATCAAAACCAATCGTATCACATTTTGCGGGCGATCACCATCGACAAGGAAATGGTGCACTGCCTCTTCACATCATTTGCCAAAGATGGGATAAGTCCAATGTGACGGAGCTTCTTTACGATCTCTATCCAGAGGCTATTCTTATGAGAAATGGACTAAGGAATCAATTGCCAATTGATATTATTAGAGAGAGGTTTGATTACATGTCAAACTCCGAAATACATTTCCATGAGACTGATCATGTACAGAGAGTACAGGACCTCCTTCCTTTTCTATATACCCAAACGAGTTATGCTACAATGGCACAAAATGAAACTGCCATGAGAAGACGTGACCGTACAGGTTCGCTGCCATTACACAATGCAATACGCTCTGAGGCACCACTCGGTTCAATCAGATTGTTAGTCAACGGAAATCAAGATGCTATTAATGTACCGGATGGTTATGGAGTGCATCCTTTGGACATTGCTTGTCAGTTTTGTACAGTTGATGTTGTCAAATATTTAGCAAAGCTAATCGGTAATGACCGCTTGGATACATGTGATGTGAACAAGAACTACCCACTACATCATGCATGCCGAGGGGGTAACTGTGAGGTAATTGAATATCTACTTGAACGTCCAATGTCATCGGCATCAGTTTCAGAGAGGAATGCTGATAATATGCTTCCAATTCATCTATTTTGTGAGTTTGTAAAAGGGCGATGGTGTGAAGGAGAGACTCCAGAGTATACTGAAATGATATGGCGTCTTTTAACAGCATATCCCGAGACTGTATTGAATTGGTAACTAAGGTTATTATAAAGAAAAAGTGTATGCATAGCTGAGCCTGCTAGTAATTTTATATGATTAGTAGCTCTCTTCTATTTAGACTACTAACTTACATGAACATACATTCGATTCAAATTTGAAGGTTATTTTCTCCGACGAAAAACATGCACGGGATGCTTCCTCTGCTCTCCATCATCCTCATGATACCAATATTCCTCTTTTAAAGAAACAAAACCAGCATCTTCTGCAATTTCGTATACAGTCTTCATTGAACAAGCTGATGCACAGGTGTTGACAAATAGAAAGATACCCGATGTGTCGTTAAGTACTTCGTTGATTGTTTCGAATAATGGAGTGACACTTTGTGTCATGTATACACAATCTGTTGCTATGATTACATCTTGCTTTCCATACTGTTTTGTAAGGTTAATTGCATGATTCTTTCCCCAGATAAGTTGTGGTACTGCTATTATTGATTCATCATCTACTACCGACGCTGAAGGACTTGCATTATCATCTGCTAATTGCAAACCATTGAGATTAACATTGAACCGCAGATTCTCCAGCACTTTATGATCACCGTCACTAATCAATACAGAGTGTGGATCAAGAGCAATCACTTTCAATCATCAGATGAAGTCACTAATAATAATCAAACTCGGGCTCAACAACCAGCCTCAAATTATCAATACCAACAACAGCAAGTAGCAGAGCCGGTGGTTGGAGAGATTGTTGCTGAGCAAAGAGAGCCTTTTCCTGCAAGACAGCAACTCTCAGATAATACTCGGATGGGTGGTGCCAAATCGCTAATACTACCAGGTAATCCAATGGTACCTCCATCAAAGCCAGAAGATGACAATAATGAGTTTAGTGACTACCTCAGTTCAATTACTAAAGGCAGATACAAGGGCAATAGTATCAGACCAATGTTTCTCGAGGGGGGAAATGCTATTCCAAGACCAAACCAACCAAGTGATCAAGGTGCACAACAACCAAATCCGTTTACTACAATATCAGGTACAAGCCGATTAAACCTAGCTCAATCAAACATTGGTGGTAGATACCAAGGTCAGGGTAGGCAAACAACAAAGAAGAAGAAAAGAACAAAGCGTGATAGTGGTGGAGGGAGAGTAGCAGTTGAGGTAAGCATCAACAGTAAAAGGCCAGGAAGTCAATTTCCTGAGAAGATATCAGATTCACTGTTTAGTGAGAGGCCAGCTCGTGTCACTAGAACGAGTGAAGACAGAGAGGATGATGGCTTGAATCCAGATCCATTTCGATGTCTAGAGTGACTATGATACTTATTATGATTTTCATAATACTATAAACTCAATATTTGTATATACCATACACAGATTGTCCTTTACACTATAGATATACTTTGAATCAAAGATCATTTCACTCCCGCCATCCCCCCTCGAGCACATCATGTGTCATTCGCTCTCTTCTCTAATGAAAGATACCTCATCGGATATCCTTAGTTTGTTAACCTCCTCTTTGGTTTATCACCACGGCATACATCACTTCATCAATAGACTGCTCTATAATGGTTTAGACAGTGAGCATACTGTTCTCTCAAAAGTCAAATGACAAGGGGGCTGAGCTAAAAATCTGGTGGAACTTAACATTGGATTTCCACTCTTGCAAAAAGTACTATCATGACGATGATAAAACCGGGGTGGTCCTCTAGCCTTTACTGTCGCTCGAATAACGCCCATATATATCTAGTAGCTTTGATATTATATTAATCGTCCATCGGTAGATAATAGAAAGAGATCACGTTGGTATCCTTCATATCTTTTTGCAAGAGCAAATCATGCAAAAACGCATTGAAATTGAGTAGATGGTAGTTTGATTGTGTTGCAATATAATACAACTTTCTTTTGGAGTGACGTATCAGGATCCAGACAATATCAATGAGTAATATAACAACATCATCATACTTCACAGGCACTGGAATTATCAGTGGCCATGCATACATTGACAATAATAATGATGGCATAAAGGATAATACAATAACATCAACAAATGCAGCATCAACAATAACATCAGCAGTCAACAATCTATTCAATGATCAGTTACGTTTGATTAGTGTGTCACTTTATACTTGCAAATCTTCGTCGGATATGGAGGGCACCAAGCTTGCTACATCTAAGCTATCAAATAGTGGAATGTTTAGTTTTGCCAATTTAATAAGTGGAGACTATTATATAAGTGCTACATTACCCACAGAGAATAAAGAAGATGATGTGATGTATAAGTTTAGCTCTGTATGGATTGGAAATAGTAGTAAAGCTAGCAGTAGCAGTCTTAGTATTGCTCGGGATGTTTCCAGAAGTGAGAAGAATAAGAACGTATTTAATAGAAATAGAAGAAGATTAGGCACTGGTGGGGTAGTTAATACAGCATCAGACATAAGTACAATCAACCCAGCCACTGGAAAATCGAATTGCCTTACATTACAAGACGGCGAACGAGCCATGAGTTACAACTTTGGATTGTACCCCTCATCATCGACAGCAGATGACAGTATAGAACTTCCACCAAAAGATGCAATCTATTATAACGGATTTGAGAGTGACATTACATCAGATCCAATTTGGAGCACCTCAAGTATAATGATAGTAACTTGGTATGGTCATTATCACAAGATCATCCAAACAGTGGAAAGTATGCATTACAACCGATATTGGATACAAATGAAATGAGGATATCAAAATCATCGAATGTTACTCTCATGTTACCAGATTATTATCCATATAATGATAGTGAAACAGACTCAGGTCAGGGTGGCACCCTATACTTCTCAGTATTAGCATCTGTTCAAATGCCATTTGATATATTTGAGTACTACGTTGACAATATAAAACGTGGCCAGTTGGGTCAAACAACAGCATCAAATACATATCAACAAGAGGAATTTAAACTATCCCCAGGTAGTCATGAAATCAAGTTTGTGTATCATTTCAATCCGGATGAAGTTCCTGCTAATTTCTTTCCAAATAGTAGTCTCTTCAATGATGTTAGATTTGGTTTAGTTGCTATTGATGATTTATACTTTGTACCTGATTGGGATTATGTTGATATACCTATACAACAACAACCGACGGCTAGTCCTATTCAATCGAGTACGAAGATTCCAACACAGGCAAATACTGATACAAGTGTTCAACCTACGATATCATCGTCATCTCCCGAGTCTACTCCTCCCACTCCTATGCAAGATACTTCTTCATTTCCATCATCCATGCCATCGGTTGAATCGGTATCGTCCACGGCCTTGGTTGGATCTAATGTCAGTATTGAAACAACTTTGATGAACGAAGAGGATACTAACACCGATAGCAGCAAGACGAATATAGTTATTGGGTTATCTTGTGCCCTGATTGCAATAGTTCTTATGACGGTAGCAGGGCTATACATTGGTATGAAAAGAAGGAGAAGAAAGAACGACAGTATGGATGAGATTAGACAAGAAGAAGTACAGGTGTCCGGTGATCTAGTAGAAAGAGGCAGTGTCAACTCTAGAAGAAGAAGATCGGGTGAACTTTCATCCTTGTCACACTGCTTATCAGTCGAAGAGGCATTGGAAAGGAAAGATTCCTATCCTATCAACTCTAGTAGACCTTTTCGCCCAACAACACCGACTAGCACTAACTCTGGACAAGTCACTCACTACTCATCTGGGACAAGCAAGTCACAATCTCAGTTAGTTCCACTACCAATGCAACAAGCACTCTCTCCTGTCTCGTCATATACTGCTGGCAGATATGATGAGGAGAATCGATATAAGCTTGAACAAGAAGTTGCTAGTATATCAACGGACATTCAATCTGTCCCGAGAGACAGCAAAGCATACCAGGTATTGAATCTACATTTAGAAAGAGCAAAAGAAGAGCTAGATGCAGTTCAACAAGATATTGAAATGCCTAGTGAAGAGCTTGACATCGAAGAGGACACGACATCTAGCACCCCAGTTCCGTATACGACCGAAGCGATTGTACCTCATGTGGCCTCCGATGATGTAGAAGAAGAAGAACCGGTTGCTTTAGAAGAAGATGAAAGAAGTGGTCCAAGTACTAGGTCCAAGTCTCCTTCAACGGCTGAACATAAGCATGAGGTGTGGATACATTGTACAAAAAGGGAGGATAATTCAGTTGCTGATTCATACATAACATTTGATGAACAATGGGCTATGGAGAATACCAAGCCAGATCCAGAGGGCATTACAAAGTATGTCACCAATCCACTCGATGCCATAACAGAGTATGTTGATGATGATCAAGGAATAACCTCGGAGGATGAGAGCAGTTGCCAACGGGTGAAAGAAGAAACAAGGAGTATCAAGTCAAAGCTGAGTCTCAAACAGCTGACAAGGTTTTTTAAAAAAGCATGAAACATCATGAGACTCTATGATATGTAGTGAATATGTCAGAGATCTTGATAGGTGTAGTAAGATTGTAAATTATGTAGAAAGTATTTTGGGCTAGTAGCCTTCATGATTGATATTCTATACAATGTCCCACATCTTAATTCCTGGACATAACATATTATTAGGATCATACAAACATTGGCAGCCCGCAGCTTCTCCCAAGTGGCTCATGAGAACTTCTACACTACACCAATAGTAATATACACCCTGCCTCTAAAGATGACGGCATGTATTGATGACGATGGTAATTACTAATCATCTTCTACTAGTATTAAACTATAGGAGCTGAATGGTGATAATCTCCCCAATCACATATAAGAAAGTTTGTGATTGACCCATCTATTAGTGTTGTTTTGTAAGTCTATTCTTTACTCTATATTTCCCAATGATTGTAGTTATAAGGGACATATTGCAGCCCTATTAGCCTCTCTAAGAAAAGACTCACTTATAAAAGAATACTCAACGCATCTGTATCCACTACAGCCCCAATGGTTCCTTTCTTTGTGAAAGATGCGTAACTTTGCCTTGTCAGCGGCCAGAAAAAAGTTTGAAATTGTTTCCAATGTGTTACCGTTCTGGTGAAGCTCAACTTGCAGTTGATCAACTTGGATCATTCCAGAAGCGATAAGTTCAAAGAATGGAGGAAGCACTGTCCACTCACAGCCCTGAATTAATAAAGACAAGAATTAGTTGCCTATCAAATATCAAACTTAGGAATCTATTGTCATTGTGTACGTACCTCACAATCAATCTTAAGTATATCAATTGTTTGGTTGACATGCCCTAATTTTTGAATAATATGCTCTAAGCTCATTCCAGTCCATGTTTTGCCATTGCCAGAAGACTCTACCCCATCTAAACCAAGACCCCATGGATGAAATGTTGCATATTCCCCTCCAACGAAAGGCTTCTTCAAAGTTGGATCAAAAGTATGTGTTTCGCACCCGCTATTCATAGAATGCACAATTATGTTTGTTTTAATGATTGACTGAAAATATAAAGTGCAAACATTTCTCGTACCATATATAAACTCACATGAATTGTTTGACACCCCTTTCAAAATCAACTTGATTGTTACTTCCAACAGAATATACTAGGCATCCTGCATTGCTCTTTGCTTTAGTCGCAAGAATGTCAACACCACAAACAAATTTCGGTCCTTTAATCGGTTGGGCAGTGGTTATAGGTGTGAGATGGTGCAGAGATAAAGAAGGATAAAGAGTATGTACACATAAATATGTTGCTCTGTTGTGAGATATTGAATACAGACTTACCATCGCCAAAGGCGTTGTATCTCTCAATTGAACCAAACCTCTCATCAGTGAAACACACAGCCTCTGGTTCAAATGCATCAAACTTAGTTATTTCTCTTCCAAATGTCAATTTAGAAGCATTTTGTAACAAAATATCTTGACGGACTTTGCGTCTACGATCAAATATACTATCAGACGTATTTAGCAGTTGATCACAAGACTGATGATGGTTTCCCCCCAGACCATCGAATAGAGTAGAACTATTAACTTTTCTAGTACTATTAACTATTCCATCGAATAGAGTAGTACTATTAACTTTTCCACTTACGCCATTTACTTGTTTTGCAATTGGTGATGTTAACATGAAATGTGTAAACATTATTGTAATAATAATGATAACTGCAATTGAAATTATTTGGGCTAAATATCGGAGGGTATTTGAAGCTGCTGCACCAAGGGCATGCCGTCCTTGTCCTCCATAACTTGCTGTTGTACCATTTATATTATGGAAAGAAGATTTGGATTCAGTTTCAATTAAGGCAGCACGAACGGCTGGATCTAATGATTTCCATAATGAGGAAATATCCTCGGGGATTGATGTCATATTGTTTGATTGTTTATTTGTTGTACATATGGCTATTAATATCGATTGTGTTGTTATTGCCAGTTGAGTGACCAGCCGACCGTGCTTATTTTGACTTCAGTGCTTTCATCAGCGGTATCCTTGCAACAATATAATAATATCAATACAATGTCATCAATAATGATGTTAGGCGACTATAATGCTTCAGCTATTAACTAATAGAACAATAAAGCAGTTCATGTGATTTTAATACCGATACAGTCTTACGATATTCAATTGGTGGTGGTTCATGATGCTACTGTATTTTGTAATTTGTATTTTTCATTTTTCATCAGCCTCCACCAATCATTGCATCATATCTCTCGTTATTTGACGTGCCTGATACTGCCAACATACCATCCTAATCACTCTTCAATGCTCTTTCGAATAGAGTACTAATCCAATAGCTTGGTGTTGATAAGGAAGTGAGCATACTATCACCCGGTATCCTTTGAATTGAAAAATAGATAACAATTGCAATGAAGAGGACGGCAATAGGCGTAGTGGCCGCCTGCTCGGCATCATCATCGGTTACTACTGTTACAGGTAGTAGTAGTTCAATTCCTACTGCAATCGTCAGCCAAAGCGGCGGCGTATATAACCAACATCACAATAGAAAACAACAAACCACTCAAAATGTTATAAATTCGATACGTGGAGGTAGTAGCGCTCCTGCTTCTAATACTGCCGAGACATCTGTAGAAGAGCAAAATGATAAAGATGCAAATGATATTGCAAAAGAGAATGCAGAAAAGAAGAGGCGTAAGAAAAAGAAGTATAAGAAGAAACAAACTAATAACAAGAAATCTACTTCATCTCAGCAATCCACAAAGAAGAAGCAAAGTAATACCCCAGAGAAAGACGACTCTACTGACCAATCATCGTCTACATCCGAATCATCTACAAATACTAACAAAAGTCCACTATCACCAGAGGCACAATCAATCTTAAACCAAACAAATCACTACGCCATCCTAGGCATTACAAAATCAGCAACCCAATCTCAAATCCAAAAAGCATATAGAAAACGATGTATAATAACACATCCTGATAAAGTCTCCGGAGATAGAAGTGCATTTGATAAAGTATCAGTTGCATATGATATATTAAGTTGTGAAAAGAAACGTGCTGTGTATGATAAGTTTGGACAAAAGGGAATAGATCAAGGGTTAGATGTACATTCAGATGGTGTGAGAGGATTTGGAATGGGCAAGGGGAATGGTGGAAGCTTTGGTACAGATGTATTTCGTGATTTCTTTAGTGGAACTGGAATTGACCCATTCAACTTTGCTGGTAGACGACATCAACAGCATCAACATCAGTCAGCTACAAGACGTAATCGAGATTTACGATATCAATTAGAAGTAACACTCGAGGAATTATACAACGGTACTACCAAACATGTATTAATACAACAACCAAACGGATCATCATACTATCAACATCATCGAAAGGAAGTAGAGGTTACCTTACCCAAAGGTATGTCAAATGGCCAATCAGTGCGACTATCGGGAGTAGTTGATTCAATTAAAGATGCCCCACCCGCTGATGTTATTTTCATCATACGTGAACGACGACATCCAATATTTACACGAAGAGGGAATGATTTAGCTATAGAAGTTAGTATTAGTTACGCTGAGAGTATTGTGGGATATAAACGAAGTTTGAAGTGTTTGAATGGTAAAGAGATTGTCATTTGTAATCCTGTGATGACGGAGATTGTTAAGGTTGATGAATTCGTTGATGTTCCTCCATTACCAAAGTTGCAAGAAGAAGAAGATACAGAAGAAGTTGTTAGTACTTTGGTCAATGATAATAATAGTGTCGACGACATCAATAGTACAAACTCTACAGTAACAGCAAACAATACCACCGCCGCCACCGCAGATACAACTGTAGAACAAGTTGAGATACCTCCAGGACAAATTACCAAAACGACCACTACATCCTACAAACTACCACCAGCAATAATACAAACGGGCGATGTACATGTACTTAAAGGATATGGTATGCCAATCAAGGGATATCAGGGACATGATAGTGATGAGTATGGTAACTTGTATATCCAATATAGAGTTGAATCACCGTCATCTACTTCGTCAACAACAAAGAAGTCGAACTTGAGTCCTCAAGAACGAGTAGACTTGGCAAGATTATTAAACAAGTTGGAAGGAAATACGGATGATATTGCAAAGGACGTTGTTGTATCTTCTGATGATGATCGAGACGAAAAAAAGACAGAAGAGGAGAGAGTACATCATCTTGACATGTCATCCGTGTCAGAATTTGGGCGTACAACTGATTCTTCTGTCAACAATCATGGTGATGATGAGCATCTACGTCATGATGAAGATGATGTTAACATGCCGCATGGATTTAGATCGAGCGAAGACGTTAGTGACTTTGTACATCGTGCATTTGCAGGTCGAACTGGTGGGTTTCCCTCCTCGTTCGGGTTTTCAACCTTTACTTCGTCATCGTCTGGAGGAGGGTATGGCTATAATGGTCATGGAGAGGAAGAAGATCATAAGGTAGAATGTAATCAGATGTAAAGGTTAACGGTTCTAGCTATCTTCGGATGTATAGACTCTCAATGATGCAGTGTTCTGTAATATCCTTCCTAAATAGAGTTAGAGTAATACTAAACACAACGAATACTAGATACAATTCAACTCCTTTAATTTTTGTGAACTGTTCATCAGATCGACAGTTGCCCTCCAAATAGATATCGGCACATAGCTATAGGTAATCCTCGTCCTAGTACCACATCTCACTTACTCATCATCACAGCCATCTTCTTCCTTCGCCCAAATAATAGCATCTGTTCGACCGAAACTAAAACTGCCGGGTAGATCAAAGTAGTAAGCATCATTAGCGAAGAGATGTTTTCCCTGGACAACAACATTCATATCGGAAGTTTCTGGACTTCCCAAGGTATCAAGAGATACTTCAGATCTATCTGCTTTTAGATATGTTGCGTAGTTAGAAACAAAAGTGAGTTCATTCTTCTTCCCGGGTAACCAACTTTGAACGCTGACGTAGTAGTACTTTAAGATTGTTTCTCCACTGGCAGGGCAATCTCCAGCAGGAATACCAAATTGAATACATGGTACATCAGGAATTGTAACGATTCCAGTAAACTCATAACCATCATCGACAATACTAATATCCAAGGTCCAATTGTCAGCATCTTCAACACCTGGGATGAACTGATTATTTAATTCAATTATGCTTCTTGCATGACAGATGATGTATCGACCCGCAGAGATGTCAGATTTTGGTGGACCCTTCTTGGAGGATTTGGATGATATGCCGTAATTAGGCTCAATGGTTTCATTATTGGCTTCAATCATCTCCATTGACATCGAAGACGAAGTGGATTGTAGACGACGTGTAGTACGACGACGACGACGAGCGGCATGTGTAGCGGAAGGAGTTGCCAAGAGGGCAGCGAGTGCATAGATAGATGATTTCATTGTCTGGAATTTATAATGATTGCAATTACTATAATATGAAGGGTGTTTGATATATGAGTTGCTTGGTGAGAGATCACAGGTGTGATGATGGAGAGTTAGTGGAGGGAAAAGTTCATTTGCCTTTTGAGACATATCCCGCGTACATTGTGGGCTTACATCGAGGATACGGCATCCTTAGTACTCATCTGACGCACTCACCAAACCAAATAAAATAAATGAAAGTTCAAGCCACATCTTTTACCCTCTCCGTTGACCATTGAATCAATCTTATAATTAAACTCCAATAATACCATGAGATCTCTCCTTAGTATAACCGCCACCATAGCGGTGGCGTCATCCACCCTGCCAATTAATACACTCGCCCTATCGACCATAAAAATAAAACATACTACTTCCCCTCTCTCCAACTTCAACTCCTCACCACTATTACCACTAATTGATGAAACTAATACCATACTACTACAACAATCGACAGTAGAAGAGGAAACATTAGAACAACGTACCTCTACTGCAAATACTAAAAATGATAATAATAATAATTTGTCACCATTTCTACAGGAAATGGTCGACGAGCAACGAGAGTTGCAAATGAATGTTGGTAAAGCGCTAGATACATTGAGGAAGGATTATCCTGACTTTTTAAAAAGAGCTCCTGGTAAGTTATACATCGTTGTGTCTTCAAATACTTTTTTTAGTGTTTAAATGTTTATATACGAGTCTGGATGGTCTGTTTAGACCATCGTATCCTTCTTGGTATCCTCTATCTAACACTCCTCATCCTCTCTCTCTCTCTCTCCCTTAGATTATTCAATCTACCATCCCTCAATAACATTAAAACAATCAAACAATGTTCAACTATCCGTATCATCACTTAAATCATATAAACAAACATTCGGCGTTATCCGCACGATGCTATCACTCTTATATGATACCGATCGTACAGTAATACAAAGTCGAATGGTATACGACGCTACTAAAACACAAATAAGAGTCTCATTCAATGCCAAGTTGATACCGAAGAGTTTAATTACACGTCCTATACATATTGATGGTATTTCTGTTTATTCTATAGATCTATCAAGGAAGCAATATTTAGATACCAACACAAAGGAAATACAAGTGAATGATTGTGCTGGCAAGATAATAGAGCACAAGCTGGACAAGTTGCTAGTGAATGGTCAGCCATTAGCACCGCCCTACCTCAATGTATTTGGTTTAGATGGTATGGTGGGTAATAGACAGGGTGCTTTAGTCGGTGCCGGAGCATGGAGTTAAGTTGGAGATGGTGTAGAGATGAGACACAGAAGGGGAATAACTTGTATGATCCTCTAAACTTGTAAAGTAAACATTACTGTATCAACAATAAGTATATGTATCTCTTTAGATTATAAGATAAAATAGGTGCATTTTAAGCTTCACCACTTCATACTCATGAGGTGTTTAGCACTTGAGAAGTGCCGTTCACTTTCATATTGTCGGAAGCTCTTGAGAGATCTCATTGGCACTTGCATTTCTTCGGTACTTCTTCTAAATTGCTTGAGAGTTAACATCGTCTTCTCCCTCATTGGAAGCTCTTTAATCTTCTCTTGCTCGTCAAATGATGATACTAGAATATCAAGGGATGAAGTAGTAGCATTAGTTGAGGACGACGTATCCCCTCTAATCAAGCTCTCAAATCTTGATTCAAATTCAGCATCAATATTTTGAAGCACATTAGCAGCTGCTCGTATTCCTGTCTCTAAAGCTCCCTCGAAGTAGCCATGCTCAACAGAACAATGTTCCCCCGCTAGGAAGACTCGGTCTAGTGCCTGATCTCGAAGGATATTATGAAATCGTTGTTGCTGACCTGGCTTGAAGATTGAGAAGCCATTCCTCCATTCCTTAACAGCGCCTTTTTCATACTCTGAATGTATCTCGGGGAAGATTTGACTGAGTTCTTCAAGTGCCAAATCAATCTTCTCTTCATCTGAAAGTTCAAAGAGCTTAGCAGCTTGCTTCTCCCAAGTATAGGATGCAATGATAAGCCCCTTGCCATTGCTCAGTTCTTCTGGGATGAAATAAGTATTTTGCACAGTCAAATCTGATATGATCATTCCATCTATGCCACGATCAAGCCAAAATGGAGTCTTTGTTTGGATGAATACCTTGACACTCTGAACATAATGTGTATCTTTAATGGCAGTACATAAGTCATCCTCTAATGGTGGGTCAAAAGTGATATGTTTCAAAGCCGGCAAAGGTGCAGTTACGATGACAAAGTCTGCAGTGTATGTTTCAGTTTTGTTCCCACTACTAATCAGATACTTGCCATCCGATGATTGCTTGACCGATGATACCTGATACCCATGCTTTACCAAGGAGTGTAGGGGTATCTCGGTATCATTCAAGAAACTTTGTGATAATGTCTCCATACCTCCAACTAATTGAAGATTCTTACTACCAGCATCTGAAACAAACAAACGAAGTATTTCCAAGACCGATAAGTCCATAATCGAAGAGTAGGCACCTAATCCAATCCCAAACTTTTGAAACCCATCAATCTCTTCTTCGGTAAAGTTATTACTATGAAGGAAGTCTAACACACTCATACCACAATATTCAATTGCAACATCCTCCCATTTTAATAATCGGATAGGTTCAATACATTCTCCCCATTTGTCGGAGACTCGTGCCAATAAACTATCATAACTATTTAATTCTGATTCAATTGTTGTTTGTTTACCGTCAAAGTATAGTAATCCGTTTTGACTTTCTTTCATGTTGAAGAAGCCGATAGTTGATAGGTTGAACATGTCAATGTATGAGTTGATGATTCGATGAGTATCGGGGAAACGCATACCACCGGCTTCGGCATGAACACCCTCTGCCATTTCAATTGTATGACCTGTTGAGATGTAAATAAAAGTTAGATATGTATATAAATGATGCAATTGCAATTGCAAGATAACAAACTACATACTCACATCTACCACCGACACGATCCGATGCTTCCAAAATCGTTACCTCATCAGTCGCTTTACGTAATTCCCTAGCCGCAGCCAAACCAGATAATCCAGCACCAATAACAACCACCGATGTCGATGATAATAATTTCAAAGCATTTTGTGATGTTAATGATACTTTATCATTTATCATCGATGTGTAGGTATTGATTTCTTCTTTTGATAATGTAGCATTGATGGGTGGATTGTAACATGATGATCGTCGTCGTAATAAGACTGGTTGCTCTGCCGCCGATGATGTCATTTTATCGCCTTATTGTTGATGGTATATTATGATGTATTATCTACGGAAGGTATCTTCGCCGTTCGCCACTTTTGCAATTGAATATGATCTGTCTCCGCCGAAACAACTGCAACTGAATGAATGATATATATATCCAATACGCTATTAGATAGCTGCTCTCAAGTGTAGACATTCTATTCCATTATAAGGCTCTAGAGAGAGAGAGGGCTTAAAAAGTGAATAAATGTCCGAGATCTAAACGGCAATTTTTATTAGTGAGGCTAAATTACTCCACATACTATCAATGGACTGTAGTATTAGAGGAATATGTACTACACCTCTATTCCTCAGACAATAGCCAGTCAATAACATCTATCAACGCATCAGACCGTAACCAATTGCATAGGTTTGATATTCATTGCAAAAGGGGCGAGGATACATCATATTGCATACTGTCTCGACCACTCTATTCTATCTACCTCTCGGTAACATCAACCATCTCTATTTGCATTGAGGGCTACAACAAACTGCCTACCTACCCCTACCCCACATGTTAAATATGGACTGCCAAAACAAGGTCAAAACGACAATTAATGAATTGCAAAATGAGCTGTGCAATAAGAACAAACCATCCCCAAACCGGCCGATACAACTAAAGAGATTAGATCATTACACATTAATAACAAACAATGCTAAACAGACATCTACTAATCATACAAACATATTAAACTATAAACTTGATAAGATAAAACCAATTAACTCAGGCACTGTAGCGGATGATGAGATTGATATGCTAAATTACATTATGAAACCTCCATTGAATGATGGGGGGAGTGATAATGATAAAGAATTGGTTATGGTTGTTACGGAAGGATTGAATGATGAGACTGTATTTAGAAAGTATATGAAGAAGTTTGGAGAGGGTATTCATCGCTTTGGTAAGTTGTATGTAAGGATATACATCAGGTAGATATTTCTATCATGCACATGCTCATATCATATGCACACACATATCTAATCTATATTTCTATGCGCTGTTCCCCATGATATCATACACTATAGCATTTGAAGTAGATGATATAGATTCTATATTTGAACATATCAAAGAATTAAACATACAAACAACATCTGATCATGTAACTACCGACATGTTAAGTGGATTAAAACAATTCTTTATACAACCATGTCATGCCGGTTTCTTCATTGAGTTGATCGAGATGAGACGTAGACACATTGCTAAAGAAGATTCATCACTTCGATGTTCATTTTCTAACAACAATATGGCAGAGCTTGCACAGTCGATACGTAACTTAATTGTTGATGATGAGGTAAACGAAAACACCGCCACGGAAGAAGAGTACTCATCACCGGTAGAGGAAGAAGTTCCTGATACAGCTCAGATTAATGTAGGTGACATAGTGGGGGCCGAAGTATGTGTTGAGAATGTCACGGCATCGGCAAATTTCCTCACTAGTATGTTCAACTTTCGTATGATATCTGTATCGGATGGTCAAAGAATACATTTGAGACTTGTTTCCAATACTACTACTTCAAATAATAATGGTATGAATATATTCCTCGTTCGGTCAACATCAAAAGCTGAAGAAAGGCAGGCAACAATGATATTTAATGCAGTATCATCAAATTTAACCGAGAGTGTGGTTCAACCTCTTGGCGGAGAGAAGTATGATAACTATGGTATGAAGGGAATCCTCATTTCATCGAAGAAGTACTTTTCGTACAAAGTACTACTATTGACTTCCAATGCACAGTTCGAAGTGGTCAGATGTGACGATGATACGAATGAATTGAATGTAGACATCCAAGGCGACGTCAAGACTGTAGTAGATTATCTAGCGAACCCTAACAACCTGAAGAATTGGAGTGGACATAAAGCGATCCACTTTTCTAAACAGAGGGATTCATGGGTAGAGACTAGAAAGGGTCCTAATGGAGGACTTGTTGATTACAATCTTCATATCAGTGTGGAAGAAGATACAAATTTGACTTTTCATTGGCCAGATCGTGGTGTTAAAATTGTGTTTCGGTGCACTATCAAGACTTCAGATTACACAATGGTTAGTATTACTTTACCATCATCAACATCCGAGCGACGTTTGGCTCGAATGAAACGTATCTTTAAACTTCAGTTGAATCTACTTAAAGGAATCATCGAAGGCAATGTCATGGATGTTATATCTGATCGTCATTATCAACACATTCAAGCCTATCATTTGAGCATGTATGGAGAGGAAGTACTGAACCAGCTACCTGACAATATTGCTGATGAGTTCAACTTCAAAGGAAAAGTGTTACACTCGGGTAGTATTGTTGATCTAATGTCAACTGACTTTGCTTTGACTATCAAGAGTAATCCCCTAGCAGTCCTACAACCAACAAACCTAGAGGATGTGGCCGCGGCAGTTCACATGGCAAATGAGTTAGATATCCCTTTGGCTGCTCGAGGCTCGCAAGTTTCTCATAGTGCAGGTGGACAAGCACAAGCAAACAATGGTTTACTTATTGACATGTCCTGTCTATCATATGTCGAGTTTGTTGGTGACAACAATCAAGTTAAGCTCGGGCCCGGAACAATGTGGGATCAGGTGATGAGAGAAACTCTTGCCAAAGGTCTAATGCCACCTGTCATTAATGATTACCAATACCTATCAGTTGGCGGTACTATATCAATGGGTGGGGTAGGTTTCATGTCTCATCGATATAGTTTACAAGCAGGTTATGTAAACGAGATGGAGGTTGTAACAGGACGAGGGGATATTGTAACATGTTCCAAAGACATCTACCAAGATCTGTTTGACTGCTGGTAAGTTCTTATATTCATTGACATATGTTTTGTGCTATCTCTCATACTAAATTGTGTTGTTTTCATTCTAGCCGAGGAGGACTAGGGCAAGTTGGTATCATTGGCAGCGTTACAATTCCACTAGTTAAAGCCCCGAAGGATATATGTATATTCAAGCTCTTTTATGACGATATTAATGCGTTCGTAGAAGATGTTCAAGTATATGTTGCCAACGGAAATATCGATATGATACATGCTTTTCTTAAACCAAGCTCGGCTGTATCAAAGCTTATAGGAGAAGACAAGTTTTCATCTTCATCGTCAGAATTTCAATCTTCAATCAAGGCATGTCAGACGAGAGGTGATCTTGTCGTATTCCTTGAGTTGGGATGTTACATTCGGGATACAGGTGCCGAGTTGGTCGCTCCTCAAACTCGTTGCATGTCTGGTCAGATCTTCAAAGAAGTGCAAAGCTTCTCTCGGTACATCACGAAGGATCCGCCAGTGGTTGAAACAAACAAAGCTCATGGCAGTGTACCACATCCATCGTATGCTACTATGATTGATGAAAAGAATGTTGTACAACTGCTTGAGAGACACATCAGCTCACCAAAGCGCGGAACTGATCATTTAAATGAGATATTAGTCATGCCTTTGAAGTCTAACACAAACTTGAGCAAAGGACATGATGTATCAATGTGTCCTCTTCCAGATGATAGTGAACTCTCTTTCTTCCTCTTGTTCTTAGGCTCGGTTGTACCAGGAGAGACTGGTGATTCGCCACAGACGATTATGAATGATATCCGTGAACACCATAGAAGTTTGTATCGTCTATCTAATTCTCTTGGTGGTAAAAGGTACAGCTATGACACAATAACAAGTGAAGTTGGGGGATCTGAATGGAGAAATCATTTTGGAGAAGCCACTTGGGAGAAGCTGCGGGCTGCCAAACGTTTGTATGATCCCAATCATATGTTATGCCCAGGAATAAAGATGTGGAATTAGGGCATCAATGGTTGTAATACCCACATTGTATAGAATATCAATCAGTACAAGGTCACTAGCCAAAAATACTTTTTTACACTATCTTTATTACTCTATCAGGCTCTACACTAGAATGGAGCATCTCATTAAAGTGCAATATGCCTATTCAAAACCTTAATGAGATGATGGGTGGACTTACAATCATGCTGGGAGTGTTCATCAACTTGTTATACACCTATACATTGCCAAACAACCTCTATTCAACAACCTACATGCTGCTATACCCCCACTTGATGGCCAAACATTGCCTGAAAGTCGGCAGGAAATCGA
>Ga0214477_100180_pt1 | contig 44780 bp, 31 predicted proteins | sample M1_20Mar14CPVII9_FD_165058 | JGI IMG/M metagenome (GOLD analysis project Ga0214477, IMG submission 165058) | Marine eukaryotic communities from Monterey Bay, California, United States - M1_20Mar14CPVII9sort6BwellC16 | ecosystem: Environmental > Aquatic > Marine > Unclassified | place: USA... | reverse complement strand
ATTATCCATACTATGAGCTAAAGAAGAGGTTTACGGATTCCTCAACAAAATAGCGATTCAACGGGTAAATACAATAAACGGGGGTCCATATCTAGTTGGGATGATCAGAATGGCACTGTCGTTGTCATTGTTTCTTACTGTAACTATCCTTAGGTAAATCTGTATGACATGCAGCACATATCTTCATGGCTGATATATTATTGTTGTATATCTATGTATTTCAGTGGTGTCTGTGTTTAATAAGTAAGGGCTGTATTGCTTGTCTATTGTATGGTGCACCTTATCCAAAATTTGTTTTGCAATAATATACCTCAGTTGGAGGTACACTCAATATATCAATAATCAACCTTATATAGCACTATACCACGAACTAATATGATTTCTGAATCAATAATACAAATACTGTCGTACAGCTACCAATAATAGTTATTAATCTGCTTTAAATATTGTTTGTGGTGTACTTTCTCAAAATTCAAAAGGAAAATTTGCTCGTATTGTTTGAGACAAGATGCCGGCCTACTAATACTACAAATGACGAAGCTACAGATGTATCAATTGAACTATTCCACACACCCTTCGTGCTAATTATACGCAGTAACTTATAGTGGAGCAAGCAACAACTCAAAACAACACAATTAAATCGTACTTTGTACACTTCGTATCATGATAAGTGTGAAATAATACCGTATCGGTACTTTTTTGATTTTGTTCTAACCACTAACCATTACATTACTAAGAGGAGGAGAATACCTTTTGTATGGATGGACGGTATACGATAAACTATTATCAAACGTCTGAGCTTTAACGATTTTGGTCGTCTTTATCAATACATTATGCATGTCGCGCATAGATTATATTAGAAGAGTCACAGTATCACCTATCAACCTACAACTCACCACCTAAAACAGCGCTTGCATAACAGTTGCAAAGTAAAGAGAGTAAGAGGCCGGTATTAGTTTAATCAGTGAAAAAGTGAAGTATACAAATAAATTACATATACGAGTATAATATGATGAGCGGCGGAGAGTCTGACAAGATTTGCAATGTCGGTTCATCAACAAAATCAGATGATGGTGTATGTGAGGTTATTGGACAGTTACAAAATATGAGCACGGCTGACAAGGATAACAATAATATATCAATATGTGCAAATTGTGGAAAAGAAGGTGCCAACAATACGTGCAATAAATGTATGAAGGTGAAATACTGCAACGCCGTATGCAAAAAGGTACACAAAAAGAAGCACAAGAAAGATTGCGAGGAACATATCAGACTTGCTACTGAGAAACATAATGAAGAACTTAGAATTGCAGCTGAATTACACGAGGAAAAGATATTCGAAGAGCCACCATCACAACATGGAGATTGTCCGATATGTTTCCTACGAATACCAAATCTAAATACGGGTTGGAAATATCAAACATGCTGTGGGAAAATTATATGCAGTGGATGTATTCATGCACCTGTCTATGATAATCAAGGCAATTTAGTCAAGAAACTTTGTCCGTTTTGCAGAGTTCCAACACCTACTTCAAAAGAGGAGATAATTGAAATGATGAAGAAGCGTATGGAGAAAGATGATCCTATAGCAATCTACAATCTTGGATGTGACTATTTTCATGGGACAAACGGGTACCCACAAGATCTTACCAAGGCATTAGAACTATTTCATCGTGCAGGAGAGCTTGGTCATGCAATGGCTTATTCCATCATTGGATATGCATATCATTGTGGTAGGGGTGTGAAAAGAGATAGTAAGAAGGCCTCATATTATTACGAACTAGCAGCTATGGCAGGAAATGTAACAGCAAGGTACAATCTTGGCGCAAACGAGGATGTGGCAGGCAATATGGATAGAGCTATCAAACACTACATGATTGCGGCAAGGGGTGGACTATCTCTATCCACGAAACGGATCAAAGAATTATATACCGATGGAACGGTAACAAAAGAATGTTATACAAAAGCATTAAAAGTATATCAAGAATACTTGGAAGAGATCAAGAGTAAACAGAGAGATGAAGCTGCTGCGGCCGATGAAGAGGATCGGTACTATTGATAGTAGAGATAATGGTATAATTATAATATGCTATACATCGCTAAAACTAAAACTAAAGACCCAACCCTAAATTTGCTCGATGATTTCGTCTTGCCAACACTACTAACAAACGCCGCCGCGCCGCCGCTACAGATGTCTATTCTTCCACACCCTTTGAGCTGCTAGGTGTTTGGTACTACTAGCAGAAAGTACAAGAGAGAGATGACCTCTCGAAGATTTGAGAAACTCTGTTCTATCGCCATCATTTTACTCACTCAGTGAGTTTAGAGTTTAGGCATGTGATAGCACTACATAAGTATGCTGCCAAACACCCCTTTGCAACCAGAATGGACGACGACTACGTGAATATATCTACTCCTCTTGCCGACGGTGCTGTTACCGCAGCCGTCGGCGGTAGTGATTTGCAACAAAATGATATCACAACATTACAAAGTGCACAAGAATTTGCAACTACTGCCACTTCCTCAACAAATGAAAGAGTGGATGGATCAATGAGCCCTTGTATTGAAGAACAAGACGTACCATATAATACAAATAGTACTAATGACAATATGAATATTGAAGATAATAGTAAACCGGCAGCAAAACCTTCCAACTCTTCCTCTAACAACAATACTTCTACTAACACTTCCAATACAAACAGCAATTCCAAAACTAAAGTACAAAAAGTAGACAATCGATTCACCTGCGCGATATGTTTAGAAATAGTAAGTGACGAACCAGTTGTAACGAAATGTGGACATTTATATTGTTGGAGTTGTTTATATCAATGGTTGGAGCCGGGAATGATGTTGAGTGAATACAATTCGGCGTTTGGTGGTAATGTTATTAGTAATTCAAATAGTATGAATATGGGAGGAAGTAGTAGTTATAATGGTATGGGTGTTCGAAATAACAGTATAGGAAGTAATAGTAGTTCTTCGGGTGGGTTAAACTTTCTATCTACATCGTACCAAACTACTAATATGCATCAACAACAGTCTACATTTAATGATCGACCGTACAATCCATCAGGTGGACAATTCTCACAACGTAAATTTGAACAAAGGAGACATTGTCCGGTTTGTAAGGCTTCATGTACAGTTGATTCTGTTATACCTATATATTTAACTGGATTGGGAAGTGGTGGTAGTGTTAATGGTGATGATAATGGGGATTCAGGTATGATGGGGAGTGTTTCTTCAAATGTTGGTGAAGAAAGAGAGGAGGATATACGAAGACAGTCGGTTGATTCTTTGGATTCACTAGATATTGATAATATACCCACAGTATCAGCGGCTCAATCATCATTATTTGCAACCTCCACAACAATTGCAACTACACCGGAAGGTTCACCATCGAATACACCCGCCACTGATACGTTACTTGCCATGGAATTAGAAGATCCAACGAATAGTAACTTGGGATTACGTCAAAGGCGAAGGGGTACTAAACGTTCATCTCACTCGACAACTGCAAGTGATGATAATGCCAATTTGAAACAACCTCCCGAACAGCTAAAGCAACCACCCGAACAACAGAAATATGAATGTAAATCACCAACACGAACAAGTGATGCAGCAAGTGGCATATTAGAATCCGAAAACAGACGACAAGAGAATGCCAACAACAATAACTTAGCCAGTCATGATAATACGCCGATCCATCGGAATAGTATTGATTTTGTCGATGGTATAAATTCGGGTAGATCTGCAAGTAATGTACCATCGCGTCCAATACCAAATTATCCCATGCAACCTCAGAACACGCCAATGTCTCAACCAGACTTGATAAATGATCATACTACCCTGAATGAATCTATATCACCAAACATGACACAGTCAGCGCTTAGTTCTCCATTTCGATTGGCATTACGTCCTCGTCATCCTTCGTTAAGTGGATGTATGGCTCATCAACAGAGACCGGCTACACATGCCCACCGACAGGGACAAACTTATGCACAAACATATGCACATTCACATCATCGTCATCATGGTCGATTAACATCGGCATTACTTGGTATTGTTGATACAATTGATAACCTTGCCAATAATAGTACGTCGTCGGGGGTGGGCCAAGCCTCCTCAACTCCAGCGGCATCGGTAGTACCTACATTGCATCGATCCGATGGAGGAATGGGTGGTATAGGCCGTGCCTCGGAAGTACATCAAAATGGTAATGGTGGGGATCCAATGATGATGATGAGTGAAGAGGAATCATCATTGGCAAATGCACGGGAATTTCTATCAAGATTGTTATTAATGTTGGCTTGTTTTGTTGTATTGTGTTTGTTACTCTTTTAGGATATATTTAAGCTTAGTCAGTATCATTTCAGAATGATCTTTCTAATCACATGTTCACGTGCATAATCTATTAATAGTAACGATAATTATCATCGGCCGCAGCAGCCTTATCCCTCTGGCTACTCTTAATCTCCCCCAAATATTCTTGATATAATCTTAAAGCTTTTGTATCATCATCTACAGTTGCATGTCCATTTGTGTATAATATTCGGATCTGCTTCAAAGAGTTAGTATGTCCACTCTCTGCTGCTATCACAAAGTGCTTTAATGCCCTCTCCGTATTACCAGCAGTCTTCTCATTATTACCTAGATTGGCTCTTGCAAGTGCATCTCCCTTCATGGCAGCTCGTTCATAGTAATGTACAGCCTTTTTCTTGTCAACTTCTACACCTTCTCCATAGTCATAAGCACAACCAATGTTGTTGTAAGCAACGGCATATCCAAGTTCACCAGCACGATGCCATAGCTCAAGTGCCTTGGTGTAATCTTGAGGAAATCCGTTTCTTCCAACTCGATAGTCACATCCTTCATTGTGTATTGCAATAGGATCGTTAGCCTCCACTCTTTTCTTCAACCTTTGAAGATGATCCTCATCTGTAGTAGTACACGGAGCCCTGCAAAACGGACACTTCTTTCCAGCAACTATATTGCCTTGGTTATCATAGACAGGTGCATAACTACATCCACTGCATAACAGTTTCCCACAACATGAATTGTATTTATATCCCGTATGATGTATTGGTAATCGTATGAAACAAAGTGAACAATCTTCTTTCAGCGGTGGTTGTTTGAATAGCTTTTCATCATGTAACTTAGCGGCAAGTCTTTGATGTTCCTCACAGTCTTTCTTATGCTTATGTCGGTGCTTCTTCTTACATGCGGCGTTGCAATAAGTTGTTTTCTTACATTTGTTACATATGTTCATGACCTCGTCACCTTCTTTACCGCAATTGGCACATATCTCTATCCCAAAGTGGAGTACGCTATGCTTGGATGATGTTGTCTTTTTATCAGATGATGTAACCGTCTTGCATAATATATTATTGGAGACTGCATTAATTATGTTGTTGTCGACTTTTGTGTTTTCATCAGATGTGCTCATCTTGTCAACTGACACATCTAGTGTACTCATTTTGATAAGGTCTTTGCACGGCGGCGGCGGCGGCGGCTATTGATTCGATACTCTATTATAATACGTGGTGGCCTTACTATTATGTGAACTTATCTCTATATGGTAAGCATGTATGTACATACATGTCGTTATCTATATTATGTTGATGTTGGTTTTTTAAAGACGGTTGGTAAAAAATTTCGAAGGTTATTAGAGTAATAGAGTAAGAATCGGTTCATTTTCATGCTTAGAGTACAAGTACAATACAAAGCGATAGTGTTTATTATGATGATACCATAGCTAACTGCGCGAAGGGGGTTTGGAGTAGTTCAATTGGTATATCTGTAGCGTCGTTTGGTAGTAGTGGTAATAAAAACATCGGCCGGCATCGATCTTGGCACAAATACTTTTCATTTTTGAGAAGAAGGTGCACCCACATTACGATAACTTTTGGCTTTGGTACCAATTATAACAGATTAGTATATGGTAGTTGTGCTGTAATAGTACTGATTTTACTGTTCGGAACTCATCTTAGTCCAGTGCTATATACTGGTTGGCTATTGATATATTGAGTGTATCTCCAACTGAGGTATATATAATTGCAAAACAAATTTTTTGAGAAGGTGCACCATACACAATAAAAAACATTGAAACGCAACCTTTCTATACAGAACGGACACCGGAATCATACAAATATCTATATCAATTATTAATTATGAAGATCTGTGCAGCATGTCATAAAGATCTGCCCAAAGATAGTTATAGTAAGAAACAATGGAAGTTAGACGAATACCAGCGGAGGTGTAAAGTATGTATTACTAACAATCGAGAAGTGCAGCCACCCCCAAAACAGAATAATAGTAATGATCCAGATACTAACGAAATCATCAAAGCATTAAATTCAATGTATTTGAAGAATATTGAGAAGAAGATAAATGATGAGGAACTATTTAAACAACCTCCGCCAAAAGAAGATTGTCCAATTTGCTTCCTTACTTTACCAGCGTATATTACGGGTTGGAGATACATGTCATGTTGTGGAAAAGTTTTATGTAGTGGATGTATTCATGCTCCTGTATATGATAACCAAGGCAATGAAGTTGTTGAGAAGAAAATGTGTCCCTTTTGCAGAACTCCAAACCCCACATCACTTGAAGAGGAAGAGATTATTAAAAGGCTTGAGAAAAGAATCGAGGCTGGAGATGCCCATGCAATATTCAATATAGGAGTGTACTATCGACATGGGAGAAACGGGTTTCCACAAGATTATACAAAGGCATTGGAACTATTTCATAGGGCAGGAGAGCTGCGTCATTTTGAAGCATATACAAACATTGGTGCTTCATATAATAAGGGTAATGGGGTAGAAGTTGATATGAAGAAGGCAATACATTATTATGAGTTATCGGCTATTGGGGGGTGCGTATCAGCAAGATTCAATTTAGGAAATAACGAGTGGAGTGTAGGCAATTGGGATAGAGTATTGAAACACTACATGATTGCGGTAAGAGGTGGTCATACTGAGTCTTTAAAACAGATCAAAAAGATTTACTCAAATGGACATGCAACAAAAGAAGATTACACAAAAGCATTACTATCTTACCAAGAATACTTGAGCGAGATAAAGAGTCCCCAAAGGGATGAGGCTGCTGAAACTTATGAGGATTGTCGTTATTATTAGTATTAACAGTTAGGTATAGATCAGTATAGATTACAGGAAAATGAGATAGAGGACTATTGTCGGCAAATGCACGTGAATTCTTGTCTAGTTTGTAATTACTTCTAAGCTAATCCGATGATCCATAAGTAACAACTTCTTCTTACTCTCATGCCATTCTTTACATATCCTATTACATATATTTGTCTTTTCTCGTCTTCTTCTCTTGATTCCAAATCCTGGGATACACTAATAGTATCGACACTTCTCTTCATCTGCTGCAGCAGCTTTATCCCTTTGTACACTTTTAATCTCAACCAAGTATTCTTGATATGCTCGTAATGCTTCGGTATAATCTTCTTTTGTTGCAAGGTCCAACGAGTATAACTCTTGAATTTGATTCAAAGAACCACTATTTCCACCCCTTACTGCAATCATGTAATGCTTCAGCGCTCTATCCATATTACCACCCCTCTTCTCCTTAATGCCTAGGTTGTGCCTTGCTGTAGTATCTCCCCCTATAGCTGCTAATTCATAATAATACACAGCCTTCTTTTCATCCCTTTCTACACCTACACCCATATCGTAAGCAACACCAATACTGTAATACGCTACAGCATTACCAAGCTCTCCAGCCCTATGCCAAAGTTCGAATCCCTTATTGTAATCTTGTGGGTATCCACGCAACCCTTTAAAATAGTAGAATCCTAGATTTTGTATTGCTCTGGCATCACCTAACTCTACTCGTTTCATATTCAATTTCGTTGCTTCATCATGTGTAGGATGTGGAGATCTACAAAATGGGCACTTCTTTTCATCAACTTCGTTGCCTTGGTGATCATAGACAGGTGCATAACAACATCCATTACATATTTGCTTTCCACAACATGCCATTGTCTTTGCTGAACCAACAAGCGTTGGTAATCGTTGGAAACAAATTGGACAATCTTCTGCTGGCGGAGGTTGCTTAAACAACTTTTTATCATAATGTAACTTAGCAAGTTCTGTGGTTAGTCTGATATGTTCTTCGCATTGCTTTTTATGTTTGTGTCTATGTTTCTTTTTACATGCAGCGTTGCAATACTTCACCATCTTACATTTGTTGCATGTGTTCATATCAATGTAACTACCCTCCTTACCACAATTGGCACATCTCTCTATTCCAAAGTTTAGAACGTTATGCTCGGCTGATGGTTTCATTTCATCGTCTACAGACACAGCCAGCTTGCATACATCATTAGAGACTGCATTGATTGATGATGAGACAGGTATATTGTGATCTATTTTTATGTTTTCATCTGACGTGCTCATCTTGAACTCTTTGCACGGTCGACGCCTAAGTATTGATTATCTTTTCCAGCGTATAAACTTTATATATATTGTGTTTGTGTTATACCTATTATTATTTTGCATATCACCTTCTATCGCATCTGCCACATACAATACAACTTGTTGGCGATGTGGGGCGGTTGACTATCACTACATATTTGACAGTTGGTGATTTATTGCAAAGTGGTATCCTAAATTGACGGACATTTCTCATTTCGATGCCGATGAGTTGGTGTAGGTTGGTATGTGAGATCGTGCATAAGAGTAGGGCTATGGACGCTATTATAACATGAAAGAGCAGCAGAGTACCTTAGATACTATACCCCGAGAAAAGAATGAGTAGCTGTTCAAGTGAGATATGGGCAGGAAATGTAGCATGGTTGCAACCTAATTGTCAATTTCTGTTCTCGATTATACACAAGTGGTCTAATGAAACCTCGTGGATTGCATATTGGTAGTGATAATGATATATTATTAGTTGAAAGAGGTAAAAGTCGTGTCATACGATTAGATGATGATGGAAATACTATAGTGCCTATTGCAACAAAATCCGGTCTAAACCACGGCATCGAGTTATCAAATGGTTATTTATATGCCTCCACTGCAACTTCGGTATTTCGATGGCCATATAAAACTGGTCAAACTACTACATCAAATGATAATAACATTCAAGAAGTAATAATAGGTATGGGTGGCACGGCAAGTAATGAATTAGGTGCTCCAGGTGGACATACGACTCGTACTCTTGCATTTGATGCTGACGGTAAATGGTTATATGTTAGTATAGGATCGAATGGTAATGTTGATGCCGATAGTAGTAGATCAAGAATAAGACGATTTGATATAAGTACTTGGGATGGAAATCAACCAATGATATTTAATAATGGAGAGATATTTGCAGACGGGTTAAGAAATGAAGTTGGACTAGCATTTGATTCATTTGGTGACCTATGGGGAGTAGAGAATGGAGCTGATAATCTATATAGACAAGATTTGGGAGGAGATATACATAATGATAATCCATCAGAAGAATTGAATCGTTTTAGACAAGATCAAATTGGGCAGAGCTGGGGCTATCCGTACTGTTGGAGTGAATACTGTTTACCAACACAAAACGGTGGATCTGGTATGAAGGGTGCAAATGCAATTTGGGCATGGCCAAGTTTTATAAGTGCCGGGTATACAGCAGACGAGTGGTGTAGAGAGAATACAAATCCATCGGAAATGTCCATGCCTGCTCACTCAGCTCCGCTTGGTATAACGTTTTATGATTGGAGAGATACATCACAAGATGAGGAATGCCAAGGTACTTTTCCAAAATCAATGGATAAATATGCCTTCATTGCATTTCATGGGTCTTGGAATCGAAGTCCTTCGACTGGATTTAAAGTTGTATATATACCATTTGATAGGTCAGGTAATCCAACGGCATTACCAATCGACTTATTTAGACACGATAGTGATAATGCAAAGTGGCCAGGAGCTCTACGACCAGTTGATGTACAGTTTGATAAATGTGGAAGACTCTATGTAACAGAAGATGGTACGGGGTCAGTTATTGAAATTACATATACCGGTGGAGTTACAGATGAAACTTTAGTATTAGAATCAGGAGATGTTGCTGATGGAGCCGCTTGTTCACCATATCAATCTCCAAGTAATCCACCCTCCGAATCTCCAGAAAGACAACCAACAACGTCCAATCCTACTCCTACCTCTTCAATTGTATCCCCGACATTATCAGAGGAAACTACTATAACAACTTCTTCCAAACCAAATAATTCTGAAGCAGAGGAGCCTGGTAGTACTTGTTGTTCATCATCTGGGAGCATATCATATCCTCTACTCGGGGTGGTTGAGTTTGTAGTTGTTTTGATTTCGTTAATGCTGTTGTGTTGATGAGGACTAGAGTATAGTAACCAATAAATGAATAACTTATTAATAAACTTTGTATTTATCCATTATCATTATTATGCATATATCTAACCGTAACGAATCCGATCATCTCAAAGTAATATCGATCACCTCTATCGGCAGCTTAACCACTAATAGTAACAATAATCCTCTCTGCATGCATTCCTCACTAGTAGCACCGATATGCCTCGTCATATGCAGCTGCCTCGTCTCTTTGAACACTCTTAGTCTCACCTAAGTATGTTTGATATGATCGTAAAGCTTTTCTGTAATCTTCTTTTGTTGCATGTCCATTTGGTTGAGTACATTTCTTGAATGTTCTTCAACGTATCAGCGTCTCCACCTCTTGCTGCAATAATGTAATGCTTCAATGCCCTATCAAAATTGCCTCTATTTCTCTCTGCAATACCTAGATTGAACCTTGACTGTACACACCCTGCAATAGCTGCTAACTCAAGGTAATGCTTTGTCTTCTTTTTATCAACTTCTACCCCATGGCCATTGCTATAAGCACTACCAATACAACCATATGCTTGGTAATAACCTAATTCTACTGCCCGATGCCACATTTCTAACGCTTTGGTATAATCTTGCGGATATCCGCCTGTACCATTAGTATAATCAAATCCTAGAAGGTGGGCTGCAATAGCGTCATCTGCGTCTACTCGTTTATCCATTCTTTCATTTGCCTCCTCTTCAGAAGTTGGCGCCGGAGTTCTGCAAAATGGACAAAGTGGTATGGAAGTATTCCTTGTTTCTTCAACTGCATAAGTGCATCCGCTGCATACTCTTTTCCCACAGCATGTCATATATTTATTCCCCGTACGAAGTATAGGTATTCTTAGGAAGCAAATCGGACAATCTTCTACTGGTGGTTGTTTGAACAGCTCCTTATCATGTTCACTTTCATTATAATAATAATAATCGCTCAGCATGAATACTAACAAAACAATAGATGCTAATATTATTGATACCACTGCATTATACGATATTAATTCCGATAGATAGCTAATGATGCCCATGATGTTGTTAGTTGCAATTTTTACTTTTTGTTTGTATTGTTTGTTTGGATGATAATATGACGATCCGACGCCTGCTAATGTCTCGAATAGATTGTTGGTTGGATAATAATATAACTACCAATCAACTGTCAGTGCAGCAGACGCCACACCTCATCAACTCAAACTCAAATCAAACTGAAAATGTACCGATACGGTACTATTTCTCACTTATCATGATACAAAGACTACGTAATACGATATTATTTTAATGTGTGTGCTATTACTTCCCAACACTCAACACCTAAAGCTTACTGCAGTATTTAGCACGAAGAGGGAGCGGAATGGTTCAATTGATATTTGTATATCTGTAGCATCGTTTGGTAGTATAGTCTATCGGCCGGCATCGATGGAAACTTTAATTAACCTACGGAGAGATTAACTTTTGGTAGTTGTATATAATAGTATTGTATTTCTACTCGGAACTCATCTCGGTTCAGTAGTTATACTGGTTATTAATTGATTACTGAGATAAGTACCGTCATTTACTCTTTTTATCGGTGCACCATTAAACAATATATATATAACCAAACAAACACAACCTTTTCATATAATACACGCCAAAGTATATAAATATACATAAAAATAATGAAGGTCTGTGCAGCATGTCATGAAGATTTACCCAAAGAAAGTTATAGTAAAAAACAATGGAAGTTAGACCAATATCAGCGGAGGTGTAAAGTATGTGTTACTAACAACCAAGAGGTACAACTACAACAACCACCCTCAAATAACGATACAAATACAACAAACACCAACGGAATAGTCAAATTGTTAGATACTATGTATTTGGAGGATGTTGGGAAGATTAGTGATGAGGAACTATTCAAACAACCTCCACCGGAGGAAGATTGTCCAATTTGCTTTCTACTTCTTCCAACATTTAACTCGGGACGTAAATACTATACTTGTTGCGGAAAAAGGATTTGTGGGTGTGTTTATGCAGTTGCTGAAAAACTTGTGATGAGCAATTGTGCCCTTTTTGCAGAACCCCAGCGGCCTTGACTGATAAAGAGAATAAGGAAAGGTTAAGGAAGAGAGTGGAGGCTAATGATCCCATAGCAATCTTCATTCGCGGAAATTATCACAAAGATAGGAGAGGAGGCTTTTCTCAAGATATGGACAAGGCATTAGAACTTTGGCATCGTGCAGGAGAGCTTGGTTATGCTAAAGCATATGTTAGTATTGGTGTTGCTTATAATAGAGGTGAAGGAGTAGAAGCTGATAAGAAGAAGTCTCAGCATTATTATGAGCTAGCAGCCATACAGGGAGATGTAGATGCAAGGTACAACCTGGGCAATGATGAGTTGCATGTAGGCCTTAAAGAGATGAATACAGGCAATATTGATAGAGCCATCAAACACTTCTTGATTGCTGTGGGTAGTGGAATTGATAAATCATTGGAAAAGATCAAAGGATTATACAAGTATGAACTTACAACAAAAGATGATTACATGAAAGCATTACAATCTTATCAAGGACACTTGAGCGAGATAATGAGTTCTCAAAGGGATGAAGCTGCTGCATTTAGTGAGGAATATCGTTACTACTAATAGAGAGGCATATCGTTAATTAGTGAGAGTAATGACTTTTCATCGGGTTTTATCTTTGGTTTGAGTAAACTTACTTTAAACTATATTAATCTAAACATTACTATCCGGTATTAGTAATAACAACTGTCCTCATCGGCCAAAACGGCTTTATCCCTCTGGGGGCTTTTAATCTCTCCTAAGTATGTCTGATATAAATGTAATGCTTTTGTATAGTCACCTTTTGTTATATTTCCATATGTATATAACTCTTTGATCCGTTTCATGGATAGATTATATCCACCCCTTGCAGCAATCATGTAGTGTTTGATAGCTCTATCCATATTGCCTGCAACTTCCTCGTTTACGCCAAGATTGTACCTTGCTGTTGTATTCCCTCCCATAGCTGCTAGTTCGTAATTATGCAAAGCTTTCTTCTTGTCAACATCCACACCTCTACCAAACTCATATGCATAACCAATGTTGGAATAAGCCATTGCATGACCAAGCTCTCCTGCCCGTTGGAATAGTTCTAATGCCTTATCGTAATCTTGTGGATGCCTGCCCTTCCCTAGAAAATAGTCATATCCCTTATCATAGATTGCAATAGCATTATTCTTCTCTATTAGTTTCCTTGTTCTTTCTATCAACTCCTCCTGCGTAATAGGACGTGGAGTTCTGCAATACGGACATTTCTCATCATCAACTTTATTCCCTTGGTTATCATAGACGGGTGCATAATAGCATCCCATGCATATTTGCTTTCCACAACATAATTGATATTTCCACCCCGAGTTTAGATTTGGTAACCGTAGGAAACAAATCGGACAATCTCCATGTTGTGATGGTGGCTCCTTGAATAGTTCTATACCATGCAATTCAGCTGCGAGCCTGAGTTCTTCATCAAGTTTCTCAGTTGCGAGCCTGATAAGTTCCTCACACTCTTTCTTATGCTTCTTTTTGTGCACCTTTTTGCATGCAGCGTTGCAATACTTTACTTGTTTGCATTTGTTGCATACGTTGTTCACGTCATCATCTTCCTTACCGCAATTGGCACATACCGATATGGCGGCACCTATCCTCATGTTCTGTAACTTATCGTTAACATCACATAAACCATCACTTTTTGATTTTGATGTATATGCACCGACATTGCAACTTTCATCGGATGTGCTCATTTCTATAGCAGTATATTTAGATAGAGTTGTATATCCTGTTTATCTATATATCAATATATTAATACTTTATAATACTTTGATGCTGTTTCTTATGTCTATTGTTTGACAATTACAAATTGCAAGCAAAATTACAAATTATGGTGTGAACGAGTCGAAGTTTTGCAGCGCTTCTTTTATGAAGCCACCAAAGTAATACCAACTATTACTATCAAAACTAATGATAACTAATGATGTAATACTACTCGATAATGCTACCTAACTGCTATCAAACCCAAACCAACAACATCAAACCTCAAGCAACCCAACCACTTCTTATTATTCTTATTACTTACTAAGTATCGATACGGTATTATTTCGCACATATTATGATACAAAAAGTACGCAATACGATAGTTTACAGTCTCATTTCTCATATTATACTTTGTTTAGCTTTGTTTTGACGATAAGAGATGATAGGTAAGGTGTATCGTGAGATATATATATGATATGCTAATTAGATGATAAGCATCTGCAGAGAGCTCCAAGGTGGAGAGTTATTAGTATCAAGCATTAGAATCTAGAGGTATTGGTAGAGGTCTATCACACTACGCAATCCAAGACTTACAAGTTAGAAAATCCTATCTTGAAATAGAAACTCTTCTCATCCCTATTGTGGTTTTGACGTATTGTATATCGACATCATCAGAGATTAATAAAAGTTATCAGTGAGGTTAATACGGCATATATAATCGCATATAAAATGAGTACGTTAGACAAGATTTGCAAAGATAGTGCATCAACAAAATCAAATTATGATACATGTGAGGTGAGCGACATGCTAAATCTAAAAGACATCAGTATGGTGGATAAAGATAATGATATACCAGTATGTGCCAATTGTGGGAAGGAGGGTGATGATGTCAACAATATATGCAATAAATGTAAGACGGTAAAGTACTGCAACGCCTCATGTAAAAAGAAGCACCGACACAAACATAAGAAAGATTGTGAGGAACATGTCAGACTAGCAGCTGAGCGTGCAGCAGAGTTGCACGACGAAGAGCTATTCAAACAATCACCATCACAATATGGAGACTGTCCAATTTGTTTCATAAGAATAAAAACACTTGTTTCGGGAAGGACTTACTATGCATGCTGTGGAAAAATGATATGCTGCGGATGTGCTTATGCACCTAGATATGATAATCAAGGCAACAAAGTTGACTCTGTCAAACAAAACGAGTGTCCCTTCTGCAGAACTCCACATCATACTTCGAACGAGGAGATGGTTAAAAGAATGAAGAAGCGTGTGCAGGCTCATGATCCAATTGCAATCTACAATATAGGAGTGTACTATCGAGACGGGACAAATGGATATCCACAAGATTATACAAAGGCATTAGAACTATTTCATCGTGCAGATGGTTATACCATAGCATATGCCAGTGTTGGTTATGCATATGATAATGGAGATGGAGTGGAAGTTGACAAGGAGAAGGCGATATATTATTATGAATTAGCAGCTATGAGAGGAGTTGCAGGAGCAAGGCACAACCTAGGATTGCATGAACAAAAAGCAAGCAATATGGACAGAGCACTGAAACACTTTATGATTGCAGTTAGAGGTGGATATTCTGATTCTTTAGAGCATATTAAAATACTATACTCAAATGGGCTTGCATCAAAGGAAGATTATACAAAAGCTCTTCGATCCTACCAAACATACTTGAGTGAGATCAAGAGTGCACAGAGGGACAAAGCTGCTGCGGTCGATGAGGAGTATCAGTACTATTGATTGTATAACCAAGTATATGTAACCGATAAGATATCAACAACTATAAGTATAGAATCATTTACATTTAGACAAGTCTATAAAGAAGCTGGTTTCTATTTACAAGCTTTACATTAAGACATTGTTGATTAACTTTACCATTTACTAGTGATAGAAGTTGATTATAAGTTTAGTAGGCGAGTAGCCTCCATCCTAACTATAAGAAAGGCTAGCTCCTCAAACTTCATTTTACTTTTCAAACTTTATCCTGTTTCATAATATTTGCACTCATCATGTGCCGCAGCAGCCTCGTCCCTCTGTTGACTCTTAATCTCCCCCAAATATTCTTGGTACAATCGTAATGCTTGTGTATAAACTTCTTTTGTTGCGTGTCCATGTGAGTAGTACTTTTTAATCTCCTTTAAAGAGTCAGATTTACCATCTCTTAACGCAATCATAAAATGCTTAACTGCTCTACCCACATTGCCTGCCCTCTCCTCCGCAAGGCCTAGATTGTGCCTTGCTTGGGCCTCTCCTCTCATGGCTGCTAGCTCATAGTAATGTATAGCCTTCTTCTCATCAACGCCTACTCCCCCTTCGCCATATCTATATGCATAACCGATGTTTGTGTATGATTTGGCAAAACCAAGCTCTCCTGCCCGATGCCAGTGTTCTAATGCCTTTGAATAATCTTGTGGATATCCATTTATGCCATTTTTGTACCAGCATCCGGTATCGTGAATTGCAACAGGATCCCCAGCTCCACTCGTTTTTTCAATCGTTTAACAATCTCCTTTTCCAAACGTGTTTCTGGAGTTCTGCAATAAGGACACTTTTTATTATCAACTACATTGCCTTGATTATCATACAAAGGTGCCCAGCAACATCCGGAACAAATAACTTTTCCACAGCATTCATAATACCTACTCCCAGTGTATCTCGCACCCGTCTGCAGAACCGTCTGCAGTGATGGGATTCGTAAGAAACAAATCGGACAATCATCTGCTGGTTGAGGTTGTTGAAATAGCTTTTCCTCGTGTAACTTAGCTGCATACTCAGCTGCACGCTTGAGTTCTTCATTATGTTTCTCTGCTGCTTGTCTAATATGTTCCTCACAATCTTTTTTATGCTTCTTTTTGTGAACCTTTTTACATACAGCGTTGCAATACCTCACTTGCTTACATTTGGCACATACATTATTGGCATCCTCTTTACCACAATTGGCACATACTGATATACTGCTATCCGCCATACTCATGTTCTGTAACTTATCGTTAACATCACATACACCTTCTTTTGATTTTGTTGATGAACCGTCTTTGCAATTATCGGACGTACTCATATTATAACAGTTTACCCAAATAATAGGTATATCTTCTTGTTTAAAAGTATAATAATACTTTATACTTTGATGCGGTTTATGTTCGATACTATATTATAGTACACCGTTTATGAAGGTTTACTTATGATCTACTTTTGCAAAGGCAAAAAGTAAGTAATGTGTTGATGATCTCTTTTTGAGGCTGCCATCCACAAAATACCGACTAATACCTAATATGTAATACTACTCGATAACGATGTAATCGATATCAACAACTATATTGTTGTACACAAAGCAAAGCAATAAAGCCGAACAAACTCCGTCCGATACGGTATTATTACTTATTATTATGAACGAAAAGTACACAATACGATATTTACACACATAGGTAATAAACAACCACAAGGTGATCAGTTCAATTATCTATGTGGTAGAGACATCAATAAGGTGGAGAGTTATTACTATCATTAGCATATTAGAATACAGAGGTATTGGTGTAGAGGTCTACCACACTACTACGCAATTCGAGACTTACATGCTAGAAAATCCTTATCTTGAAATTGTAGTAATGGAGTAGAATATATTAATTGGATTTTGATGTATTGTATATCGACATTATCAGAGATTGATAAAGATTAGAGGTGAAGTTAATACGGTACATATAATCGCATATAAAATGAGCACGTTCGATAGTTGCAGTGTCAGTGCATCAAAATCAAAAGATGGTGTATGTGAGTTGAGCGATATGCTAAAAGACAACAGTATGATGGTGGTGGATAAAGATGACGTATCAGTATGTGCCAATTGCAGAAAAGAGGGTAGTGATATAAACAATATCTGCAACAAATGTAAAGTGGTGAAATATTGTAACGCTACATGTAAGAAGAAGCATAGACACAAACATAAAAAAGAGTGTGAGGAACTTATCAGACTAGCTGCAGAGCGTGCTGCTAAGTTACATGATGAAGAACTATTTAAACAGCCGCCACCAGCAGAAGATTGTCCTATATGTTTCTTACGTATGCCTACACTTGGTACGGGATTTAGATATATGGCTTGTTGTGGAAAAGTTATATGCAGTGGTTGTGATTATGCACCTGTTTATGATAACCAGGGCAATATAGTTGCAAAGAAGTGTCCTTATTGCAGAGCTCCAGCATCTAAATCACAGAAGGAATCAATTAAAAGGGAGAAGAAAAGAGTCGATGTAGACGATCCTGTTGCAATCTACAATCTAGGAAATCATTATCGAGATGGGACGAATGGATTTCCACAAGATTACACAAAGGCATTAGAATTATGGCATCGTGCAGGAGAACTTGGTTATGCAATGGCTTATTCAAACATTGGTTATACATATGAAACTGGTAGAGGGGTAGAAGTTGATAAGAAGAAGGTGTTACATTACTGGGAATTAGGAGCTATGAGAGGGTGTGTAGTAGCCAGGAACAATCTAGGCGTAATTGAGTTATGTGAAGGTAATATGGATAGAGCACTGAAACACTACATTATTACTGTGGAGGGTGGAGACATTAAATCTTTAGATGCTATCAAACGAATGTACTTAAAAGGAGATGCAACAAAAGATGATTACTCAAAAGCATTACAATTATATCAAACATATGTATTTGGGCGAGATCAAGAGTGATCAGAGAGATAAAGCTGCTGCATTTAGTGATGAGTATCGGTACTATTAGAAGACATAGTTGTTTAAGTTTAACATTTACCAGAAATATGTGATACAATCCCGTCAATCAGATCAAACAGCTACAGGGGTCCTACCAGGCATGGTTAATGACGGAAAGTCATGACCAATATCAGTTTGCAACTTGCCCGGTGACTTACTTTGACCTCCATTAATAGTAATAGAAGTAGCAATAGACACAGATTCGCCCAAAACAAACTTAAGGAATGTAGTTTGAATACTTTCCTTACCAGCTAATGTTTCAAGCAGAGCCGATGAATCAGATCGAACACACAAGTTATTAACATCACCCCCACTTGCTTGTAAAGTGCAGAAGATACGGCAGCCATTTGGCACCATGAATGCATACCCTTTCGTCTGATTGTCTTTGTCAAGGAGTACACATCCCCTCCTATTTGTAACGTCTTGATCATTCATTGACACGTTAATGGGTATAGTCTTCTGATACTTCATACCCTGCCAAAGAAAGTTAAACGAGGCAGCATCCCCACGTCCCACATCAGCCTCACATCGATCAAGACCGGCAAAGAATACAAGTGGACATGGAAGTAACGACGTAATTGGGGATATTGAAGTTGACTGACAGGGCAGCGTAATGTCCATTGTTGTTTCATTATTATCATCCTCGTCATCATCCGCTACATCAACTGAACCGCCTGCTCCTGATACCCATTTATGAGTTGTTGATTCTTGTTCTACTTCTCTAAACGTCACTGATGGTTGAAGTAATAAGTTGGTAGATGCGGCTCCTCCGTCTAATGTAACTTCCCATGTAACAAAGTCACCTGGCTTGATTTCATTATTGTACAAAGATGTTGCAACACATGATGTGGAGGTGTCGTATACTGAATCTTGACCGGGTATACTTTGCTGTGAGATTCTAAGCTCAAGACGTACCCCATTTTGTATAGGCACTGGTGTAATGTTGAACAATCTCATGGTAACAACGAGTGCCATACACTCGGAAGAGTCACCTCTCCTCACTCGCCTCATACCATGTGATAGAAGTAACGAGATGGGGTCAGATGATCCAGTAAGAGTAATCGCGTCGTTCTTGGTGATACTTGATGACCTTGCCGGTACTAATATGGGCAAGTCGGGTAACTTCTCATGAATTTCAATAGTCGAACGGGTGAATGAGCTTTTTAATCGAATTGGATTACGAGAATAAATCCTTTTGATACCCGACATGGCAGTTGAATTTGCAACAGCCTTTGATGCTATACTAGTCCGGTTTGATAGAACAAGACGGGCGTGATTATACATGAACTGGATACAATGATCCATTGACTTGTTATCCTCAACAGAGGAAGATACCAAAGACTTAGGATTGGCACTGCCAATCAATGGAGAAACTTGGAAGGCAGATGCTATATCCTCGGGATAAGACTTGGGTAGATTCTCAATACACTTGGATATCCTTGATATAGCATTGTTAGCATCCATTGCAATCTGATATCGAAGCATAGAACCTCGTTTCGAGTCGGTGGGAATCTCTTCCTTGGCAGACGAGATAACTTCCTCGAGCATGGAAATTACTAGAGGACCAACATTCTCTTCTCTAATACTTTCATCATTCGTATGTGCCAATAGTTCTGACATACAGGCCACATTCTCCAAACATGCAATCAACGCCTGACCAAGTTGTGTGGCTAGAACGATACTATCATCTTGAGTACTTGATCTGTGTTGCTTGAGTAACGTTTCCACTTCGGAATGACAAAGTGGCAAGAACATAAGACCCATATCAAGATGTTTGCTATTCGTTTGTTTGGCGTCATGATTCATAATACAGCATCCTAACCAAGTATCCACGAGTAGTGCAGCAAGGTGCACTATATGGGAGCTTAACTCAAGCGATACATCACCCTCAGCAGTTAGGGTTTTACTATACTGCTGCTTGGCCTTATCTCTCAAGAAGACAATCTTGGTAGCAATTTTCAATAGAGATGACGCGGCATCATGATGTACTTGCTTCCCCGGTCCACCCACTACAGTAGGTGAAGTCTTATCCCCAGCATGACCTGGTATCATGTTCTCACTAATTGATAATGCCAATGGTGGGAATGCCCCACATCGTTTCAATACAGCCTTGAACAAAGTATTGTATGCGGCATAACTAGCACTTGTAAAGGGAGATGACTTCTTGCTGTTGCCCTGGTGTGATGCGGGGTTACAAACAACTCCAGCAAAGAAATCTAATATAACTAAACCGATTTGTCCTTCACATTTAGTATCAACTTGTGTGGCCACGGAACATAATACCCAAAGTAGTTCATTCACGGGTGAGGACGACGACGACGAGTCCCAAATGGGTGACAATTGATCAGATTGCAATATACGTTGTAACAATACTGATCGTGTACCAACATTAGTAGATCCATCTAACATTACCGATACTACCACCTCGGTAAGTAATCCGGTACGTCCAAGTCTATAATGTTTGTCATCACTATTTGCAATTGGTAAGTCTAATGATTCACACCTTGACGAAACAGACATACCCAATGGTAGATGTAACAATGCAGCACGAAGTACAGCTGTTAATCCTGGTGCACGTTCATTTAATGGTATACCACGTAAGGCAATTACAAGTAAGGCAGCTGTACCCGCAAGTGTTTCAGTTGGTGCCATTGATGATGAAATTGTGGATGATATTAAATCATTCTCTTGGGAGCCTGCCTTTTTATCGACAAACTTACTTTGTCCCATGGAAGTAGAAGACATTGTTGTTCCCATTTCACTATTCAACTGTTGCAACAAAACAGTACATGCATATCGACATGCCATGACCCTCCACTGTGCCAATGGACATGCATTTGACATACGAATTAATGCCACTGATATGGCACGTTGCAATGTCTTCTCACCCCCACTTCCTCCTACACTCACGCCATTCCCGACCATACAACCGCCACTACCATTATCCAACAATGGCAATAATATATTCACAACATACTCTTTCGCAATACTAACAGCATCATTCTCTCTCCATCCACGTTTACCATGTGTACTTTTATTACCTTGTAATAAACGTCTTGATGGAATGGTATCCTTACCTTTTGTTAAGGCATGGATGATTGTTGCTGTTAATATTGGTAGTGTTTTTGCAATTGATAAACCAGATGCTGAAGTGGAGGGAGAAGGGGAGGTGATATAAAGTGATACACGATGTAATATACTGCTCATTCTTGGAAAGATAACAAATTCATATATTTTCGATGACATTAATTTCATAATCTCTGCATGGTTCTTATCCAATATACTTTGATTCTCTGGGTATTCAAACCCACCTATACTAGCACATTCTGCAATAGAACGTACTTCAGACAATAAACTATCACTACTTGTATCTAAAGTTAATTTACCCAATGCAACTAAAGCTGCAGTACTAACTTTATCAGATTGTTGTTCTAATGTAGCAGTAACTAATGTATACGCCAACGTAACACCACAATCATCTTGTAAATTTGTAATAGCATTATTAACACTTGATGTTCTAGTACAGTTTATACTTTGTGGATAGTTCAATAATGCATAATTACTTTTGGCAATGGTGACTAATGTAGAGGTACTTAAGATTCGTACAGAGGCTAGTGTATGTGTTGATAAACAGGTAGTTAATGATGTTAGGATTAAGTGTATTTTAAGTTGATGTGTTTTTATTTGTATTATTGGTGTTGATGATACAATTTGTTTACTATTTGATGTATTGCCATCTTTATTGTTACTGTTAGTAGAGGATATTGAAGACATTTCATTATTAGAGTAATTGCAAAGTTGATGTAATGCTAAACAAACTTTGGCAACTGAATGATACGTCGAGTTTGGATTACGCAATATTGATAGATATTGTTTATCAAGCTGTATTAGTTCGATATCATCTTGATCAATACTGCTGAGGCCGTCTTCAGTACTGAGCATATCTTGAGTTTGAGGTGTTGTGTTATCAAAATTTGATGTTGGTGAAGTAGGGCGAGAGCTGCCGCCTAGCCGCTTGGCAGCTAATGATGAGATGGGAGCTGCATCATTATAGGATAGTGCTAGCATACCAAATGACGACATACTAGTAGCAGTAGACTGCTGTTGAGATGATGTACTAGAAGACCGCATGTTGTTAGAAGCAGTTGGTGCACTTTGAGATTGGTTAAAGAACAGGTCGTCGTCTTCATCAAAATCGTCAACGAACTCTGCTGATTCGCCACTGACGATCAAGCCAGTATTACTGGCAGCTACTGGGGATGACATGGAGATATATCGTTATTGTTTAGGCCGCGAGCTCTGGCCCGCCGCCGACTAATAAGTGATATGAACAGAGATATCGTATTGCGTACTTTTCGTATCATAATAAGTGTGAAATAATACCGTATCGGTAGGCTTTTATTATTGCTTTGCTTTGCCAGCATACAACAAGTTGATAACGATTACATCGTTATCGAGTAGTATATATTAGGTAGTATCATTAGTCGGTATTTTGTGGTTGACAGCCTTGTATATGGTGGCAGCCTCAGAAGAGATCATCAAAACTTTGAATCAATCACCATAATAATTTTATTGTGTTGCAAAAGCAGATCAAAACGGTATATAGTATCGAAGAAAAGAAATAGCTTCAAAGTAGGATATTATAAAGTATTGATATATTATAAACAAGAAGACATACCTATCTATTTGATTAAACTGTTATAATATGAGCACATCCGATAGCAATTGCAAAGACGGCGCGTCAAAATCAAAAAGTGATGTTAACAATATGTTACAGAATATGAGGATAGATGCCGCCGTATCGGTGTGTGCCAATTATTGTGGTAAAGAAGGTGATGATATCAATAACACATGCAACAAATGTAAGATAGTTAAGTATTGCAACGCTACTTGCAAGAAGAAGCACAGACACAAACATAAGAAACAGTGTGAGGAACATGTCAGGCTTGCAACTGAGCAACACTATGCAGAACTCAAGCGTGCTGCTGAACTACACGATGAAGAACTATTCAAACCGCCACCACCAGCAGAAGATTGTCCAATTTGCTTTCTTCGTTTGCCATCACTTGGCTCGGGAAGTCAATACTATGCATGCTGTGGAAAACTTATATGTTGTGGTTGTGTTCATGCACCTGTCTATGATAACCAAGGTAATATAGTTGCTGAAAAGAAGTGTCCCTTCTGCAGAACTCCATATCCCAATTCAGAAGATGAGGCAGTCAAAAGGTTAAAGAAAAGGTTTGAGGTCGATGATCCCGAGGCAATCTACGATATAGGATGTTATTATCGAGATGGGACAAATGGATATGCACAAGATTATACCAAGGCACTAGAACTCTTTCATCGTGTAGGAGAACTTGGCTATGCAAGAGCCTATGGCTATATTGGCCATTCATATGCTAACGGTGTAGGTGTAGAAGTTGACACGAAGAAGGCTAACCATTACTGGGAGCTAGCAGCTATTGGGGGGGATTCAATGGCAAGGTGCAAATTAGGTATTATGGAGGTATTAGCGGACAACTTTGATAGAGCTATCAAACATTGCATGATTGCCATCAGATGTGGAAGTAGTGAATCACTGGAGGCTATCAAACGGTTACACTCAGACGGATGTGCAACAAAAGAAGACTATGCCACAGCTCTGCTGTCATATCAAGCATACCTAAGCGAGATTAAGAGTCCCCAGAGGGATATAGCTGCTCAATTAGATGAGAGGTATCGTTATTATGAATTAGGGGAATAAGTAGTATTATGTAAGTGGAAGAGATTTATGCTATTGCGAAGGTCTATATCGAGTATAAGTAAAAAGTGCACTTCATACTGCTTCATATGTATCAAAATCAAGTATTCACTCTTTTACTCAATATCAAATCTATTGAGAGGAGTAATTGAAACATTAAACTGTATGAGACTTCTTCTACTAATAAATGTTAAACTCAAATGATTAAGCCTAATGTAACTGTACTCTGCAAAGTATTAAGTTGACCGAGGCAGTATCACATGACTCTCCCATTTGACGTGTCAACGAATGACCAAGAAGTTACAAATATTAGGACAAGAGGGGATATGTACTCGTTGATAATCAGACGAAAGGGTATGCATTTATGGTTCCAAATGGATGCCGTATCTTCTGTACTTTACAAGCAAGTGGGGGTGATATTATTACCTTGTATGTTCGATCTGATTCATCGGCTCTGCTCGAAGCATTAGTCGGCATGGAAGGTATGCAAACTGCATTCCTTTTGTTTGTTTTGGGGGGATCTGTTTCTGTTGCTACTTCTACCAATGGAGGTCAGAGCAAATCACCGGGCAAGTTGCAACAACCTGATATTGGCCATGACTTTCCATCATTAACTATGCCTGGTAGAACCCCTGTAGCTGTTTGATCTGATTGACGTATGGGATTGTAATGTGACTATTTAATTTTGGATTGTATAGTATCTTCTGTTACTTTAGTAAATGTTAAACTTAAACAACTAGTCTATCTTATGTATAAAATCCATCAGTAGTAACGAAACTGATCCAGAGGGATCTCTTAATCTCACCCAAGTATGCTTGATATGATTGTAATGCATTTGTATAATCTTCTTTTGTTGCGTGTCCACTTGAGTAGAACTGTTTGATAGCCTCCAAAGATCTAGAACATCCACTCCTAACTGCAATCATCCAATGTTTCAATGCTCTATCCATATCATCACCCTTAATCTCGTTAATGCCTAGATTATGCCTTGCTCCTACACATCCCCCAATAGCTGCTAAGTCATAATATTGCATAGCCTTCTTGTTATCAACTTCTACTCCATCTCCACGTTCATATGTAATACCAATACAGTAATACGCGTCGGTAAGTCCAAGCTCTCCTGCACGATGCCATAGTTCTAATGCCTTATTATAATCTTGCGAATATCCATTTAATCCCCCAAAATAGGAATTTCCGTGATTTAACATTGCCATTGCATCACCGGCCTCCACTCGTTTCTTCAATCTTTCCCTAATTTCATCATTTGATGTTGGTTTTGGAACTCTACAAAAAGGACACTTCTGATTATCAACTTCATTGCCTTGGTTATCATAAAGCGGTGCATGAATACATCCACTGCATATAACTTTTCCGCAGCATGTTTTGTATTTCCATCCCGTTTCAAGTGATGGTATCCGTAGGAAGCAAATTGGACAATCATCTGCTGGCGGCGGCTGTTTGAATAATTCTTTATCGTGTAATTCAGCAGCCCGTCTAAGCTCGTCGCTACGTCTTTCAGCAGCAAGTCTTTGATATTCTTCACAATCTTTCTTGTGCTTCTTTTTATGTACCTTTTTGCATACGGCATTGCAGTATTTCACTTGTTTGCATTTGTTACATGTATTCATATTATCACTACTACCCGCTTTGCCACAATTGGCACATACTGATACACTATTATCTTTATCCACCATACTCATGTCTTTTACTTTTAGCATATTGTTCGCATCACATACATCGTCGTTTGATTTTGATGATGGTGTAACATTGCAAATCTTGTCGGACGTACTCATGATTTATATGCGATTATATACCGTATTAACTCCACCGATCTAATCTTTATCAATCTTTGATGATGTTGTCGATATACAATACATATAGGATTTATGGATAGAGAAGAAAGTACACTAATTGGTAGGAATACTTAATTTTCTAGCTTGTAAGTCTCGGATTGCGTGTGCGGTAGACCTTTATCTACTCAATACCTCTGTGTTCTAATGCTAATTGATACTGATAACTCTCCACCTTTGAGCTCTCTATCATCTAATTAGCATATTAGCTGATACAAAGTATGTCCTTGTGTGTGTGGCGATTAAGTAGGCATATGCGTATCTAAAGTAGCGGGCATGATTTGCGTACTTTTCGTATCATAATAAGTGTGAAATAATACCGTATCGATACGGAGTTTCCATGTGTTGTTGTTAGTGTTGTTTTTGCTTTGCTTTGTTGTTGATATCGATTACATCGTTATCGAGTAGTATTACATTAGGTATCATTAGTCGGCATTTTGTGGTGGCGGCCTCAAAAAGAGATCATCAAAACTTCGAATCAATCACCATAATAATTTTATTGTGTTGCAAAAGCAGATCATAAACGATATATATAGTACGACATAAGAAACAGTATCAAAGTATAAATTATTATTATATCGTTAAACAAGAAGAAGATATACCTTCTATTTGGGTATACTGTTAAAATATGAGCACATCCGATAGCAATTGCAAAGACGGTTCATCAACAAAATCAAAAGAAGGTGTATGTGATGTTAACGATAAGTTACAAAACATGAGCATAGGTGCCGCCGTATCGATATGTGCCAATTGTGGTAAAGAGGATGCCAATAATGTATGTGCCAAATGTAAGCAAGTGAGGTATTGCAACGCTGTATGTAAAAAGGTTCACAAAAAGAAGCATAAAAAAGATTGTGAGGAACTTATCAGACTTGCAACCGAGAAACGTAACGAAGAACTCAAGCGTGCTGCTGAGAAACATGATGAAAAGCTATTTAAAGAACCACCATCACAATACGGAGATTGCCCAATTTGTTTTGAACGTTTACCAACATTGGAAGAGGGCAGAAGATACAAAACGTGTTGTGGAAAAGTTATTTGCAGTGGATGTAGTTATGCACCTGTTTATGACAACCAAGGGAATGAAGTTGATAATGAAAAACAAAACGAGTGTGCATTTTGTAGAGTTGTGGCTCCTAAATCAAGTGAGGAGATGATTAAAAGAATGATGAAAAGAGCCGAGATGAATGATCCTATTGCAATCCACAATCTAGGAAATTATTACGATAAAGGGAGAAATGGGTATCCGCAAAATTATAAGAAGGCATTAGAACTATGGCATCGTGCGGCAGAACTTGGTCATTCTAAAGCTGACAGCAGTATTGGTTATGCTTATGAAACTGGTAGAGGCGTAGAAGTTGATATGAAGAAGGCGAAGTATTACTATGAGTTAGCAGCTATAGGAGGGAATGCACAAGCAAGGTTCAATCTTGGCCTTGATGAGGCACGTGCAGGTAATTTTGACAGGGCATTAAAACATTTCATGATTTCTGTAAGGAGTGGAAATGCTGATTCTTTAAGGTGCATCCAAAAGCTATACTCAGATGGAGATGCAACAAAAGAAGATTATACAACAGCATTAAGATCATATCAAGAATACTTGGGAGAGATTAAGAGTGCTCAGAGGGATACAGCTGCTCAATCAGATGAGAGGTATCGTTATTATGAATCGGGAGCATAATCTACCCTCGGAAGAGTTGAATATTAAGACTGATGTAATACATGTACGATAGTTAGATTAAGCTGTACGAATGAGTAAAAGGTGCACATATCAAATCAAATATTCACTCGCTTCTAGCTAAATGTTAAGTACTTTTAATCATCATTTCACATCAAGTAAATGATCATTATCTAAAGCCATTAACACGTGGAATGCCGTTCTGCGCTCTGCGCTGCCTACCAAAACTCAAATTGAATGACGATACATAATGATGATGATACGCCGCCGCTATACGATCTCTAGCAGATCTATAATACCCTCATTATCACTATTGGTATGTTTACTATCAATATATCTCAGCACGACGACGACGGTATACGCCGAGCAGAGATCATCAACAACAACAACAACAACCAATCCACAATTACACTCACCACCACCTTCTAATGTACAAACTACAATACTTCCACTCTCTACCAACATACCAAATGATATACCACCAAATAATAAAGATAAAGTAAATGAAGTAAATAATAATGGGGGTGATGAGTGGAAGTTACTTGATGGTGAATTCTCTACCAATACTAATAATAAAGATGATACTAAGCGGACGAATGATGATAATATTGAACAACAACAACAATCGATTATATCAGATGCCTCAAGTGCTTTGGCTGCTAACTATATTAGTAAAGCGAATTACAACCCACCGGTAGGCAGCGTTGCAAATGGCAATGATAGTGCAAATAATGGTAATACGGGTAATAACAATAGTGGCGGAGGATGGTTTGGTAAAATTTTAGGAAAGGATAAACAGAATGATTCTAATACTGCCAAGGTGAGTCAATATGAGTTGATATTAACAGACGATAGTGGGGATTTATTAGAGGAATTGTGTTTATTTGTGTGTTTGCTGGGCTCTCGAGTATCGAGGGTGAGAGATAGGAGTTACAGGCAAAAGAGGACACAAGATGTGTGTTCATTTTCATAAAAATTGAAATGCTACATGACTGGCTGTCCTTGTCTGTCAAATCGTCAGCAGCAAGCCGCCCTTCTATCAAAGTATCAGAAATGATAATACAAGGGGGATTTAGGAGGAGAGATAAAGGAGATGGAACTCGTCTTTGCAATTAGCCAGGTTGATTGTGTATTTTGCTCACATCTTGTGCGCTAACTCAAATCAATCTTTCTCTCTGCTCATCTGCCGTTCAACCACGTGGCCTTGGATTATATAGAATGGTCGGGGACAATCTACGGGAGGTGCTGGAAGGACATTTCTACCCCCGCCGCCGCCTCCGCCGCCCATGGATACGAAATCTTCAGACAAGGCATCGGACGGTAGCTCCAAACAATCACCATATGACGGTGCTCAAACTTGGCAACCTCAGCCAGGTCAGTCATATCCTCCCAACAATAATCCAAACTACAACTCATACAATAATCAAAATCACAATCAATACATTGATCCTAATACATATCAAGCACTCCTCTACGACTTGGATGAATCAACATTACGTGAAATGACATTAACACATCAAATACATAATCTATCCTCACATATTACTACATTAACAAGTGAATCGGAGTTATTAGTATCACGTGTTGACGTATTAACAGAACGATTAGCCGATTCCGAAGCCAACTTTCATTATGTGCATAATCGTAATATTGAATTAGATGCTAATTGTACCGAGTTACAAAGTGTTATAACCAAGTTACAATCCGATATTAAGGATCATGAAGCAACATCCAATCAATTAACCGATGAAAAATCAAAAGATGCATCAATTATACAAGAATTACGGAATGAATTACGAAAGGTAACAGATGAATTGGAATCATTAGCATGCTTAGTTGAAACATCACGATTTGAGAATGAAAAGATTAAATATTTAGATGATTTAGATAAGAAGAAGAAGAAGCGTAAGAAGAAGAAGAAGAAGAGTTTTTGGTTGTGGCTATTTGGATTTGGGGATAGTAAGTTGGATGATGAGGATACAATTACTATCAAGGGATCTGAACAATATGAAGAGGAACGTCATCGTGCCGCACAGGAATTAGCACGTACGACACTCCTTCATGCATTACAAACTGAACGTAACAACGTAGATGAGTTGGAATCCGCCTTGAATGTATTACAACGGAACAACACGGCAATAATGGATGTAGTCTCCTCACGTGATGAATTAATAGTCGAATTAAATGAACGAGTTGCCGTATTCGAGGAGGATAAGATGGTATTAAAAGCGGCGTTACGTCAATTGCAAATGGAGATAAAGGAAGAGGCACCAAAGACACAACAGTTAATTGAAGATTTGGAAGGTATGAAGGAGTTGGAAGTGACATTACGTGATGAAATGAAACAATTAATTGATGATCATGAAGATGAAATTGATGAATTGGAGGAAGAAATGAATGAAATGACTAACGAGTTGAATAAGACTACGAATGAATTAGAAATGATTGGTTTATACGTTGATCAATTGGAAGATCGTTTGGCAACGGGTGCTATAGCACGGAAGGAATTGGATGTTCGTGAAAAGGAATGTGAACGTCTTGAGGCACAGGCTAAGGAGTATGCTGATGAGGTTGAGGAATACAAGTCACAAGTTGCCACCCTCTCCAAGGAACAGGGCGATACGAAACCGCTACTAGAAGACTTAATTAAGGAACGTGAATCGGCACGTACTAAGGTGGATGAATTAGGTCATCAGATTGACGATTTACATCAACAGATTAACGATTGGAAGTTACGAGTGCAAGAGGCTGAACGTCGGAATGAAGAGATTAAGAGTGAAAGTTCACGTCAACTGTTCCTCAAGGTTGAAGAGGCGAAGACGGCATGGCAACAACAATCACAACAAGCGGCCGAGGAGAAGGCAAAAGAGTCTGAGATTGCAATGGCTAAGGCAAGATTAGAATGGACAAAGTCTGCAGATGAAGAATATCAGGGTAGGCTACAACAAGAAAAGGCAGTATTAGAACATACCTTAGTTGATGAATGGTCTAACAGGCTTGAACAACAACGGAATGAACTACAAAGTCAGTACCAACAGGATATACAACACAAGATGAACGAGCAACTTAATACATGGGAAGAATCAAAGGAGAATGAGTTTAGTCAAAGACTGATGGAGGAGAAGTCAGCTTGGGAAGCTGAACTTGCCGCAGCCGAGTTGGAGAAAGCTGCTTCGTTAGAGGATGAGATTGACAAGGCTGCATCCAAGGTTTATGCACAATTAGAGGCACGAGATATTAGCTTTGGTGTTGTAGAACCATCTTCATTAGATCAATTGAAAGATATTATTGATAGTACTACTGATGGTAGTGGTATTGATGACAATGAGTCCACGGCCGAAACGCCGGCGGAGGTAGATGATACAAATGAAGAACTTACCCAAGACTATCATCAAGATGAAGAATCTGCTCATTCATGGGACGAAGAAGAAGAAGAACCCCTCAAGATGGCCCCATCTCAACCCCAAGACTCCTCCCTAAGGCCGCAGAAGAAGGAGAAGAGTCGGCAAGTTCCATTCCGTTCACTTAGGAAAGCCTTTTCTCAAGCAACCGGTATGCATGGTTTGATAAGACCATCAATGGCACAACTACGTCAAGAACAAGAACGTGTACACAAGATACAACAAGGCAGAGGTGTCATACAAGATACAGCTTCTGATACGGACACGACTTATGAACAATTGAGTGATAGTGAAGATGAAGACTACCAAGAGACAGAACCTCTGCCACCGCCGCCACTGCCAGAGGATAGATGGCAGCAATATTAAGATATAAATCTAAAAGACTAGTATATCTGAGTAACCGCATTTTACTTTTAAGTACTTATTCCTGTCGATATCATATGCAACTTACTACCCTACCCCTTATGTCTATCTTTCTCATTTCATCTTATAACTACTACCCTCTACTACTGCTACCCTACCCGATCCTCCCTTCCTATTAAACACTTTTATTAATCCTACTAAACTTACATTAACATCCCCATATCATAAGCTGTAACCATAGATTGTACGGGATGCAAGCCTAACCATCTGTCGAAGATTCGTGGCAGAGTAAATCATAATCATAATTACTGCCGCTGTTGCCACATACCGATGGCTTCCATCTGTATTCAGAAATACCGTCAATGCAAAAGATGCATGGAATGTTTGAAGTGAAATCAAGAATGATTTGAAGGCATCACTTCGTAACTTAATATTCAATTTGTTATACCAAAATAATGCAAATGCCTCCTCCCCCGCTTTTCGACTTAATGCCGTGTTTCCGTATAATGTCATGAATTGAAAGATGATAACAGTTCGTAATGCCATGGCGATTGAAATTGCCGAGAGTATAGATACTGCAATGATGGCTGTCTTTTCAATCTTCTTTATCCAACCACTTTTGCTTTGTGTAAACTCATACTCTTTAAACTTTGTTGGTGCGACGTCGAACATGTATAGACTACTACCCATCAGCAACGACCCAACAACGGCATAGGATGACATAGCAGTCATCATATTCATTAATGCATCGGCTGATGGTGGCATCTGTGCCATCTCAGCTACGGCGGCACCACCCCGCATTGCAAAGATCTTATGTGATACAAATCCTGTTGCATGTTTGGCTACTTGATGAGGGGATGGCATCAACATATTATGAAGTCTCCTCATATTACTCATAATGATCACAAAATGTCAGAAAGTTGATGTGTGCATATGATATGTACTAGCGTGTGAATAATATGTTAACCAAAGGCATCATCAGGCGGCTATGTAATGACTACTCAGATCTTTTGTTGACATAGTAGTTCTCTCTCTAGACTGAATGAGTAATAGCCCATCATCTTGGTGTTTGAGGTTTTGCAAAAAAAAGATATGATAAATGGCGATCAACGGCTATTAACAGTCTATATGATTGGCACTTAACCACGGACTTATATAGCTGTGGTATTTATTGCACCCTATTTGTAAGTTTCAGTTGGCCATGAATGTGAAGCATGTTCCATTGGGCACGAGTTTCAACAGGGTAGATTCTCTTCTTAGAACATAATGTCTATCTTACATTACAACTTACACTTACGACACCGCTATCACTCATCTAGTGTCAGTCTCAACTTAGTCATATGCTTCTCAATACGTTCCTTACGTTGTTCAGGAGAGAAGTAACCACTCACACCTTGTCCACCTCGTCTAAGTTGTGCATCAGCCTCCTCCAATGTATATTCCAAATCGCTTTGTCTCTTGAAATGTAAATTCAACATGTTCTGAAATGCTAAATCAAATTGTCGATCCATTGTATCTAAACAAAACTTTGTTAGTCCTGTACAAGCTACTAATAGTGATGATATAGTTGGATGAAAACCTGTTGGATTTGGAATCATTGCACCGTTGTTTGACAGTATCATACGTGGTTCATTTATATCTGAACCTGTTAATTGAAATGTTGTTGATGATTGAGGAGTTGTTGGCACTGTATCGGTATCATCGGTATCAATACTTGATGCCTCATTCTTCTTGTTTGTAAGCTGATCATAATACGGTTCTACTCTGTCCAACAATTCGGATGGAATCATATTCATGAATGCCGTACTTTCTGTATCACTACTACTCTCCTTATCCACTCCACCACCATCTTCTTCATCATTATTAACACCACAAAAGTCCATACTTAAAAACTCCGATAATAACCTACACTTTTGTTCATATCCAGCCATACCCTCAACATTTGATAATGATCGTACAATCTTAGATTGTACATCATCATTCATTGATATGATCAAATCATACTTATCTAACAGTGTTAAATCAAAATATGGTGATATAGTATCGTCTGTGGTTGTGCAGTAGGATAATCCTAATGTGTTGCATAGCTTCATTATATCTGATGTTCTGCTATATGATTGTTGCTGTTGTGTACCGACAGCCTCTCTTCCATATTCCAATTGTTGTGTTGATTGAATAGTAGCCGATTCAGGGAATAGAGTGCATAAGGCATCATTATATTCGATTATATTTTGTATAATGCATTCAGCAATATGTGATGAGAAGTTATCATTGTCTACGAAGAGTATTTGGAAGTGAAATCTTGATGCTATTTGTTGTTGTATTGATTTGGACATAAGATATGCACAAGATGTGCACATAAGATATGCACATATGTTAGATGCGTCGACCACACGATATATATACAGCTCATATATCAAAGTACACTACTCACCGTCTAAACAGTTGGACGTTTCGATAGCACGTGAACGTTGATATTCGGATAAGGAGAAGAAACCATTGTTGTTATCACTGGGTGATGTGAAGGCTGTTGCAATTCCAATGACGAATGATGATACTATTGCTGCAAAACAGTACCACAAAAGTTGACCGCTGTGTTTCATGATGATGATTGTGATGATAAAGAGGCTATCGCAAATTAATATGTTATATTGCTACCTTGCCATATAAGTTATTTTTCCAGATACCGTTTGAGATATCAATTCCCATGACGTAATTTGTAAGATGAGCATTTCTGTGCACAAGATAAGTATGAGTTATGCCTTAGCCTTTAAAGGTCTTTGTTTTATTCTTCGTTAGAGGAAACTTACTCTAAGCATCTAAACATTATCCGGTGATATTAGACTTCAATATAACCCTGATTCATAGTAACGATACTGATCATCGAATGCTGCAGCCTCATCCCTCTGAACGCTCTTAATCTCCGCCAGATATGTTTGATAGGCACGTAAAGCTTTTGTGTACTCTTCTTTAGTTGCATTTCCATTTGAGTACATCTCTTTGATTTTGTGCAAAGATTCAGTATGTCCCCCCTTCACTGCAATCATGTAGTGTTTAACGGCTCTATCCATATTGCCCTCGTCATCCCTCTCCATACAGCCTAGATTGTGCCTTGTCAACATATCCCCCTTTATAGCTCCTAGTTCATAGTAATGTCTAGCCTTTCTTTCATCTACTTCTATACTACCCTGGCCCATTTTATATGCATAACCAATATTGCAATAAGCCACAGGATAACCGAGCTCACCTGCCCTTTGCCAAAGTTCCATTGCCTTATTCATATCTTGTGGAAAGCCATGCATCCCACCACGATACCAATTTCCCAAATTGTAAATTGCTAATGGATCTCCCGCCTCCAGACGTTTGTTAATATTCTCCTTTTCTGATTTAGGCGGTGGCATTCTACAAAAAGGACACTTCTTTCCAGCAACTATATTGCCTTGGTCATCATATATAGGTGCATAACAGCATCCGCTGCATATAACCTTTCCACAGCATGATCTATATCTATACCCCGTTGTAACTAAAGGCAAACGTATGAAACAAATCGGACAGTCTTCCCTCGGCGGAGGTTGTTTGAATAATTCTTCATCATGTAATTCGGCCGCTCTTCTCTTACATTCTTTTTTATGTTGTGGACGATGAGCAATTTGACATTCTCTATTGCAATATTTTACCATCTTACATGCCGTACATGCCTTCAGTTTGTTGCTCTCTTCCTCAACCTTGCCACAATTGGCACAGATCGATACTTCATAATCTTCATCGACAGTACTCATGTTGGTAGGTAGTTTTATCGTTCGTTTCTCTCCAATGTACTTATATGGTAGTATGATTGTAGACAACTACTGAGTTGATCGGTATCAAATCCGTGCGTGTAAATTGATGATGTCAAAGTACTCTATATTGAACACACCTCTTCCGTGTAGAGGAAGATAGAGGTGTGTTCATCCAATCAGGTATCCTAAATGTCCGTTCAGCACCAACATATAGTACAGTCAAAATTTCATTGATTGCCGCCTTACCTCTCCTCTTATCTTTATCTCTCTCCCTTAATCATCGGCATCGATATGATTAGAAGGAATAGTCAGTATGCATACAGTCATTAAGATAAAGAAAGAGATGAGATCTTAGTTGCACAAATTAATAGATATATGACATATCTTTCATCGACCTTTTTTCAGGTGCTCAAAATAGAAGAAATTTTGTTGTCTGCTACATATACATATTATATCAGAACTCACGATATAAGGATTCAGTAATATATTGATGAATAGTGTCACATTGATATATAAGAAATACATATTGATATGCCGCCGTCCACTCAAATATAATGAGCACATCCGAGAAATACAAAGAAGGTGCATCAATATCAAATGATGATGGTGCATGTGAGGTGATTGGAAAGTTACAGAACATGAGCACAGCAGATGTATCTTTATGTGCCAATTGTGGCAAGGAAGGCGAAGATGTCAATAATATATGTAACAAATGCAAGAAGACTACTTATTGCAATGCTGTATGTAAAAAGGTACACAAAAAGAAGCATAAGAAAGATTGCGAGGAATATATCAGACTTGCAACTGAGAAACATAACGAAGAACTTAGAATCGCCGCGCACTTACATGATATAGAACTATTCAAGCAACCACCATCAGAAGAAGACTGTCCGATCTGTTTTATGCGTCTACCTTCATTGGACCCAACGGGACGTAGATACCAGGCATGTTGCGGGAAAATGATATGCAGTGGATGTTTCTATGCACCTGTCTACGACAACCAAGGAAATAAAGTTGATAGTAAAAAGTGTCCATTTTGTAGAATTCCAGCGCCTTACACAGATGAGGAAGTAAGAAAAAGGGAAAAGAAACGAATAGAGGCTAATGATCCATTTGCGATATACAATTACGGAGGTTATTATCGAGATGGGATAAACGGATTTCCACAAGATTATACCAAGGCATTAGAACTTTATCAGAAGGCAGCAGAACTCGGTATCGCTAAAGCATATACCAACATCGGTGTTACATATTATATTGGTAGGGGTGTAGAAGTTGATAAGGAGAAGGCAGTACATTATTATGAGCTAGCAGCTATGGGAGGGAGTGCAGAAGCAAGGCAAATCCTCGGCAATGAAGAGATACGTGCAGGCAAATGGAAAAGAGCTATCAAACACTTTAACATTGCAGTAAGGGGTGGAAGTAATGGCTCGTTGGAGATGATCAAACAAATGTACTCAAATGGACACGCAACAAAAGAAGATTACACAAAAGCATTACGATCATATCAGACATATTTAGATGAGATTAAGAGTTCTCAGAGGGATAAGGCCGCCGCGGCCGGTGAGGAGTGTCGTTACTATTGATGGTATTTAAAGACGAGAGGCACATGCATGGTCCTTCAGACTAACTCTATGATGTGCGTCGTTTGGTTGCAAACTCAGAGTACTGAGCCGATAATTGTCCCCCATAGAGTGATAGGAGAGATAAAGCTAGTTCACATACTTATAGAGTAAAGCTAGGTCTCATACTTATTAATCTAGTACATATGATGTGCACTTTTCTCCTTACTTGAGTTTGAGAGCTTAGATCTAGTAACTCTAACTTCATTTCTTTGCATTTGCATAGTCTTACTTCATTCTACTTATCAAGAAGATTATAGCCCTGATCCATGATAACGATACTCCTCATGAAATGCAGCAGCTTCATCTCTCTGTGTGCTCTTAATCTCGCCTAAGTATGCCTGATATGATCGTAATGCTTTTGTATAGTCGTCTTTTGATGCATGTCCATCTGTATATAATTCTTTAATCCTTTCCAGAGAGTCAGCATCTCCACTCCGCACTGCAATCGTGTAGTGCCTAGCTGCCCTCTCCATATTGCCCGCATTGTGTTCATTATAACCTAGATTGCTCCTGGCCGTTGCATCTCCCCCCATAGCCCCTAGTTCAAAGTAATGAATAGCCTTCTTCTCATCAACTTCTACGCCATCTCCATTGATATATGCATATCCGATATTGAGGTATGCTTCGGCATATCCAAGATCTGCTGCTCGATGGAACAGTTCTAATGCCTTATCATAATCCTGTGTGATTCCATATCTCCCATCTCGATAGTTGCATCCTATAGTGTTTATTGCATCTGCATCATTGACTTCCATTCGTTTCAGCAACCATTCAATCATCTCCTCCTCTGAAGTAGGTGCCGGGGTTCTGCAAAAAGCACACTTTGTATTATCAACTTCATTCCCTTGGTTATCATAAACAGGTGCATAACAGCATCCACTACATATCTTTTTTCCACAGCATGTCATGTACCTACGTCCCGTTTCAATTGTGGGCATTCGAAGGAAACATATCGGACAATCTTCGTAAGGATTTGGAGGCTGTTTGAATAACTTTTCATCGTGCAACTCAGCAGCTCTTTTCTTACATTCTTTTTTATGTTGTGGACGATGAGCGACTTGACATTCTCTATTGCAATACTTAACCATCTTACATGCATTGCATGCTTTAAGCTTGCCACTTTCTTCTTCGCCCTTGCCACAATTAGCGCATACTGATAAAACAACATCTTCTTCTTTGCCGGCCGTGTCTTCTGTACTACTCATGATGTTGTTCTAATGTCAAGGTGATGGCTTTGAATATTGTGTCTTGCCGCCTCCTGCTGTCCTCTACAATCAAGTGAAATCCTAATACTTCTACCACTATCGCCACCACTACTACTGACACTACAGCTGCTCAACTAAAAATCCCTTTACCACCCACTCTACGATATAACATAATTTCACATCTCTCTAATCCAGAATCCAGCTAGTGGAGCATAAAAAGATACCGCAAAAGATCTTTTCATTTTTTCCTCTTCAACTCCTCTCAATAAACTCTTCTATTACCATTTACCATTGATCGATCTATTATTTGTCGCCACTAATACACCAATACTACAATATAGAAAAATAGGAAGATGAAGTCACCATCAATAATATCTCAAGCAATAATACTCACCGCCGCCACCGCAGTATCACAATGCAGTGCATTCTCCCCTTCAATCTCCTCACATACCTCCACATCACAACATCATCATACATCACAATCTTGTAGAACAATATCGTCACAACCATTACTACAGGCAACAATGACGGCAGACGAATTAAATACAATGAGTAAATCTGAGCAATACGTTACATTATTGGGAGTTGATGATGAAGAGAAATTAGCACTTGGTATTGATCCTGATGAAGTTTTGGAATTTATTGGCACGTAAGTACTCTATCTCTTCTTTGGCATTATGTTTGCAATTTCAGTACGGTCTCTACCTCTTTGGTGGTTTAAAGGGTATAGATTGCACGGATTGTCGTATGCGCATGCATTAATTTGGCGTCATCTCAATGTTTCATATCTCTTTTCTCAATAATTATGCACATATGCGATATGCACACATATAAAACTCATCTATCAACACACATACAATACAATAAACACAACAATATAATAGACGTGAAGATCTAATCACCAAATTTCAAGAAGACATGCCACAAAAGTTCGGTTCCAACCGTCCCCTAGCCGAACAAGAAGTAGACAAACTATTAATGGACGGCGAGATGCTCGATCTCTACATTAAATACTCACAACGTAAAGCAGAAGATCCATCATGGGAACCAATCATGCCACGTGAAGAAAGTCCAGTACAAAAAGTGATTGGATTTGTTAGTCAATATGCTATATATTTAGTTGGTGGTTTCTTATTGAAAGATGTTGTTGTGGGTATTGCTAAGAAGAATGATGTTGATTTACCGTCTTGGTTGGATGGTGGTAATACTGTTTTGCCTAGTGATGTGGCAAGTGATGTAGCTAGTGGTGCTGCTGCTGATACTTTGGTTTCTAGTGTACATCATTTAGGTGATCATATCATGGTATAAGGTTAGAAATAGGGGAAGGAAGAGGTTATTTACTTGTGAGGTATGCCGGTTTTGTAATTGTAGGAATAGTCTAGTAAGCTTAAAGCCGGATACGATTGATTGAAAGCGTCTCTAATTAATTAAAATTAATCTCACCCAGCCAGGTATACCTCTATAGAGAGACAGACAAAAAGAGTTTACTCATATCTATATCAGCTCTAAACATATAACTGGCATTAGTAGTAACGAAAATCCTCTTGTGCAGCAGCAGCTTTGTCCCTCTGATCGCTCTTAATCTCACCCAAGTATTCTTGATAGGATTGCAATGCTTCCGTGTAATCTTCTTTTGATACATATCCGTCTGAGTACATTTGCTTGATATTACTCAGAGAGTTGGCATTCCCACCTCTAGCTGATATCACCCAATGTTTCAATGCTTTATCCCAATTGCCTGCATCAGCCTCCTTGGCACCAAGATTGTGCCTTGCTGTTTCATTACCCATCATAGCTGCCAGCTCATAATAATGAAGAGCCTTTTTCAAATCAACTTCTACACCATTACCATTATTATATGCATAACCAATATTGCAATAAGCTAGGGCATTATCAAGCTCTGCTGCACGATGCCACAGTTCTATTGCCTTGGTATAATCTTGTGGATATCCACGTGTCCCATCCTTATAGTAGATTCCTTGATTGTAGATTGCAATGGGATCGCCAGCCTTAACTCTTTTCTTTTCTAATTCAATTCTCTCTTCTACAGTGGGAGTTGGAGTTCTACAAAAGGGACACTTTTGATTATCAACTTCATTGCCTTGATTGTCATAAACAGGTGCATAGCAACATCCACCGCAAATAACTTTTCCACAGCATGCATAGTATCTCCATCCTGTTAAAAGTAAAGGAATTCGTAGGAAACAAATTGGACAATCTTCTAATGGCGGCGGAGGTTGTTTGAATAGTTCTATATCATGTAACTCGGCGGCACGCTTAGCAGCGAGTCTGATATGTTCCTCACAATCTTTTTTATGTTTGTGTCGATGCTTCTTTTTGCATGCGGCATTGCAGTATTTCACCATCTTACATTTGTTACATATGTTGTTGGCACCTTCTTTACCACAATTGGCACATATTGATACTTCATTATCTTTATCATCTGCCGTGCTCAATTTCTGTAACATATCGTTAACTTCACATACATCATCATTATTTGATTTTGATGCACCGTCTTTGCAATTATCGGATGTGCTCATATTTGGCGGCGGCGGTTTATCAATATTTATACTAAGTTAATATGTAACTACTGATTAGTAACTTATCGCGAGCTCGTGATATATATTGAGATAGTTGTTTGCAATTTGCAGTACGATATGTACTTACCAGTTCAAGGCCGCTTCTGTATGTCTATTATTTTGTGCACCTTAAAAATCTCACACTAACAAAACTGCTAATATAACTAATGATACTACCTACTGCGCTATATATAATGCAGTATTTGATATCGTTGGCGGTGTATGTGACTCTCTAACACAAGCCTCTCATCTCTCTAGTAGTATGACAAACAAACAATCTAAGTTTTCATTGAACGAGAAAACTCTTTTCTAAGAGAGAGAAATATTCCACATGTAAGCAATTCGAGAGAGTTGAAGACGAAATGAAAAGATGATCTTTTGCACATGCGGTAGGATGTTTAACGCGGCAGATTAGCAAGAAGGTATATAGTAGTTGAGCAGTAGAAGTAGCAGTAGTGGCGGCGGCGATAGTGGTAGTAGTTGTATTAGCAGCGACCCAAATATTGTAAAATATACACAACCACACATCAAACAGCAATAATGAGCACAGAAGATATCGTCGTATCTTCATGTGGATGGCATAGTGAAAAGGACACGGAGGAGCGTAAGAAAATGATTGTCAATATGTAAGTAGCTCATTTGATATGTTATATGTGATGACTGACAATGTTATAATACTGCCCTCTATATCAAATGCCAGTATGCAAGCCTACAAACAGAGAACTCCTAATGCATCTCAGACACAAGAGTGGCTAGAAAGGATGCTCGAATTTGCTAAGGAATTGGAGGTGACGCTTTATCGATCGGCTCCAACATTTGAGGCATACATTGATGTCACTACACTTCATCAACGATTACAGCAGTTGGCAATGACTCAACAAAAACAGTCTGAGTTGGAAGAGAAGTTACAGAAGATGAGTACTGATGATAATGGAGATGTATTAGTAACTTCTTCGACGATATGTGCCAATTGTGGTAAAGATGGTGCCAACAATGTATGTGCCAAATGCAAACAAGTGAAGTATTGCAATGCTAAATGTAAAAAGGTACACAAAAAGAAGCATAAGGAAGAATGTGAAGCATGTCAAAGACGTGCCGCTAAGTTACGTGATGAAAAGCTGTTCAAACAACCAGTGCCACAAGATGAAGATGATTGTCCACTTTGTTACCTACGAATACCTACACTTCCATCGGGAAGTAAATACAAACCGTGTTGTGGAAAAAGGATATGTTGTGGTTGCATATATGCAGTCCAAAAAACATGTGATAAGCAGCTGTGTCCTTATTGTCGAATTGGTGCTCCTAAGTCAGACGAGGAGCTAATGAAAAGCGTTATGAAACGAGTTGAGGCTAATGATCCTGTAGCACTTACGAAGCATGGAACTAGTTATTCAGAGAGATTGTATGGTTTTCCGCGAGATTATGGAAAGGCATTAGAGTTATGGCATCAAGCAGCAGAACTCGGTGATGCCGAAGCTTATGGCAGTATTGGTGATGCATATGAAATTGGACTAGGAGTAGAAGTTGATAACAAGAAGGCCAAGTATTACTATGAATTGGCTGCTATGAAGGGATGTGCACAATCAAGGTATAATCTTGCGATTGAGGAGGAGAATGCAGGCAATATGGATAGGGCATTGAAACATTTAATGATTGCGGTGAGGAGTGGAAGTAGTGACTCGTTGAATCATATTAAGCGACGTTATGCAAATACAAATGGTGGAACAAAAGAAGTTTACAAGGAAGCATTACGTGCATATCAAGAGTACTTGGGAGAGATTGTAAGTGCACAGAGGGATGAGGCAGCTGCAGAATATGAAGAGGATAAGTACTATTAATATTGGGAACACAGTATGGGAAACAAAGTATATGTATGGCACTTCTATCTGGATTTATCAAGTATGAAATTTATCAAGAAGGGATTAAATTTAACTGTTTTTAAGCACTCTCTCTCTCTCTCTATTCAAATGACAATCTCTCTTTCTAATTCTATTCCCCTTCCCCTAACCTCAACCCTAACTTACAACTTAATAGTAACGACACTCCTCTTCTGCTGCGGCGGCCTTATCCCTCTGATCAGTCTTTATCTCTCCCAAATATTCTTGATATAATTGTAATGCCTTTGTATAGTCTTCTTTTGTTGCATGCCCATTTGAGTATAACTCTTTGATTTCCTTTAAAGAGTTAGTATCTCCGCCCCTAACAGCAATCATAAAGTGTTTGAGGGCCCTCTCCATATTGCCTCTATTCTTTTCCATATTACCTAGATAGCGTCTTGCATTTACACATCCCCCAATAGCCGCTACTTCATAATAATGTGTAGCCTTCTTCATATCAACTTCCACTCCTCTACCATTATAATGTGCAACACCAATGTTTACATATGCTCTAGCTATACCGAGTTCTGCTGCCCGATGCCACAGTTCTAATGCCTTGGTATAATCTCGTGGAAAGCCATGTAATCCATCTCGATAGTAACTACCTGAATTGTATATCGCAAAAGGATCATTAGTGTCAATTGCTTCAGGATCACCAGCCTCTACTCGTTTCATCAACCGTCTAATTGACTCTTCATCTGAAGTAGGTGTTGGAGTTCTACAAAAGGCACACTTTTGACTATCAATTTCATTCCCTTGGTTGTCGTAGACAGGCGCATAGAAACATCCACTGCATATCATTTTCCCGCAACATGCCTGGTATCTAGAACCCGTGATGAGTGTAGGCATACGAAGAAAACAAATTGGACAATCTCCATATTCTGGTGGAGGTTGTTCGAATAGCTTCTCATCGTGTAACTCAGCAGCAATTCTAAGTTCTTCGTTATGTTTCTTGGCAGCTAGTCTAACATGTTCCTCGCACTCTTTCTTATGCTTCTTCTTGTGTACCTTTTTACATACAGCGTTGCAGTACTTCACTTGGTTACATTTGTTGCATGTATTATTGGCACCTTCTTTGCCACAGTTAGCACACATTGCCTTATCACTATCATCAACGCTCATATTCTGTAACATATTGTTCACATCACATACCCTACACCTTCATTATTTGCTTCTGATGCACCGTCTTTGCAATTATCAGATGTGCTCATATTATACATACGGCGGCGGCGGTGTCTAATTGTTATTAATATCTCGTTATTAATAATAATACAGCTTTTAAGATTATTGTTGTGATCAATATATTACGAACACGGAGGCCTTTGTTATTTGAGTACACCAACGAAGTTTGTATTTTGGGCGCCTTAAAGATAATCAACTCTCACCACTACCCAAAACTAACAAACCTATAGCGCTAATGATACTACTGCTACTGATGATGCTGTATTCGATAATGTTGATGGCGTACACCTCTCTAACCAAACCTCTCTAATAGGTACCTCAATCTACTCTAAAAGACAATAAATAACTTTATTTTCCCATTTAATGAAAACTCCTTCCTCAAGCAAGGGAAAATATGTGGACTCCAAGTCTCGAGAGATGAACCGGCCGGCCCTATGTAGTGGTAGGTCGAGAGTGTTGGTGACGCTGCGGCTGCGAATGGTGCTGTTATTGATACGTTAGTTTCTTATGTATAATCATTTGGGTGGACGCCGTGTGTGTCTGGTCTAAGCTTAAAAGGATAAGATAATGGAAAAAGAGTCTCTAACTTAGTCTAACTCTAACTTTTATTAATAGTAACGATACTC
>Ga0214477_100179_pt1 | contig 45066 bp, 32 predicted proteins | sample M1_20Mar14CPVII9_FD_165058 | JGI IMG/M metagenome (GOLD analysis project Ga0214477, IMG submission 165058) | Marine eukaryotic communities from Monterey Bay, California, United States - M1_20Mar14CPVII9sort6BwellC16 | ecosystem: Environmental > Aquatic > Marine > Unclassified | place: USA... | reverse complement strand
AATGGCAAAACATCAATATCTAAGAAAGAGAGTGATGCATGCCTTTGCGCTATGGCCATACATTGTCCGGCAGCCGGCTCGATTTCGAAAATCTGACCCAATCTGAGGCAAGAGAACCGCCAACAAGGGGCCATTTATCTTGTTAGTAGTGTCTCCATCCTGCTATATACTTTTGTTTTGAAAAATGAGCAATATTGAAGCTCTTTTATGGTTTCATATATCATCATACAACCAAATTGTATGCAGCTTTTTGAGTTTTTTCTTAACAAAGGGCCCACAGTGGTGTCATAAGTAGATTAATAGGTCTTACAAATGTGTTTTGAGCTGTCATCTTTTTGTTCTATACTTAAAAAATTGTTGTTTGATTATTGTATATTATCCTATGTGATTGCATACCACTGCTACACTTCCACTCATCTGTGATACAAGTCAAATATGGGGCCTTTTTTTGGTGTTTTCTTGTGTTTATCATGAACATTTCAAGGATATTATTCTCAAGTTTATCATTAGAAATAGATAATTGATATATAGGAGATCACATTTGTCTATTGAGCCATCTCTTACATACTAATATTGACGACACTACAGTGGATTTAGTGCCAAAAGACTCATGTGGAGTGAAGTTTGGGGTGGCATCAAATTCTTTCTTGTTTATCGCGAAGCTATCTCATCATAGAACTTATTATGTTGAATGAAGTTTCTCAACTCTCATAGCAAAACTATCAAGGCGGTAGATAATACATAATACAACGAACAACGACGGCATAAAGGGTGCCATTACATATCACGTATGGAGAGATAGATATTATATTAGGTATGCAGAACATATAGTGGATAGATAAGAATTATCACTAATTATAGTTGGTCGGTACTTTTAAGGTATAACATTTGAACACCAACAACAAAATTGCAACTTAATAACAACTGAAATCAATCATGGCAAAAACAGCCATCCTTGAAGTACTCGAAAGCACCATAGGACGGTATGTACTAAATCTCGACGCCGAGTCATTAAATGTAGCAGTATGGTCAGGTAAAATTGAACTCCAATCACTTCAGCTTGATGTAGCGGCAGTGAATTCTGAATTATCCCGTAGAGCACATGAGGCACCTAACTTGGCATCACCATTTCGTGTCTGTGAGGGACGGTTTGAGAAGGTACAGTTAGACGTTCCATGGGCTCGACTTAGTAGTAGACCGGTTGTTTTTAGGGCTAGTGGATTATGGGTGTATATGGAACCACATGATTTTTTAAAGGAGGATATTAATGTTGAAAATAGATGGGGTACAAAGGTTCATAGTAAGAAGAAGAGAAAGGATGGTAAAGATGGAGTTGTAGAAGAACGGATAACTTCTATTAGTAGAGCAGAGTCTAATCGACAAAGATTGAGTGCTGTTAGAATGGCATGGGAGGAAGATGAGGATGGATCAAACAACACGGAAGAAGATGATGAAAGCAGTAATTCTTCTTCTTCATCGTCTAGCTTTACCTCGAGATTAGTACGGCGAATTATCGAAAACTTACAAGTAGAAGTAGAAGATGTGCATATTGCCGTGCGTGGATGTGGATGTGCTGCAGGATTAGTACTTGGATCGTTATCATTAGTCACTACAGATGCTAAAGGTCATCGTACATTTGTCGATAGAAAAACAAATGCCAAGAATCCAGCATCTTCATTCTTATACAAGGAGTTATTAATATCAGGATTTGGTATATATTTGCAAAATGATACAGTAACACAAGATTCAATGCAACGACGGATGATTAAGATGTCAGATAAGGCGGAATATGTATTAGAACCACTAGATTTTCAGGCCAAGCTGAGACAATCTGATTTAGATCATTGTGTAGACTTTCCAAAGTATTTGGTACATTCAAAGTTATCATCATTATCAGTACAATTATCACGGAATCAACTAGAATTAGGACAGAGGTTGGCATTGGCTGTGTCACCTAATACAGAAATACGACCACTCTTCCCTGAGTATAGACCATTGGATCCTGTTGCTGGTAATGCCAAACAGTGGTGGCGATATGCAATACGATGTATTGGCAGATTAAATCGACATCGTTTATGGATTGAATTCTTTGTAGCATTTAGAAAGCGGAAGGTTTATATAGAATTGTACAAACGAAATGCTCATGCAGATAGTGCACCGTGGTTGGAGAAACTGAAAGTATCAGACCGTGCTGAGCTCGCTGCAATTGAGACCGATAGATCTATATCCATTACAGGTTTGATGCATTGGAGAACTATTGCCGATGCTCAAGTTGGTAAAGAAAGGGAGAAACGAGCAATAGCAGCGGCTAATAAACGGAATGAGAACCAGGGATATGTGGCTGTACAAGCAAAGACTAGTAGATCGTCTTCCATCAAATCATCACTGGCATCTTCATTATTTGGTAGTACACCCAAGAGAGAATCATCCCGAAGAGAATCATCTGATACATTTTATGAGTGCTTAGATGATGATAATAATGATGCACCGATAACTTTAACACCAGATGAGATGAAAGAATTAGAAGAGCTTGCAATGAAACGAGTTGATAGAGGTGCACTCACTAAGGATTCAATGTTTTGTGATATCAACTTCGCCATGGGATCGTTTCAAGTTAATTTATTAAGAGCACCTAACCAACCACTGACATCATTAGAAATGGGGATGGTGTCTGCATCATTCAAGGCAAAGGCTGATGGTAGTTTCACATCGGGGCTCTCATTACTGAGTTTGGAAGTTATGGACAGTGTAACAACGAATACTTTCTATCCAACAATATGCCGCAGTTTACAAAAAGCAAATTCTACCAAATCACATGCTTTCCAGTTCCAATTAAAGAAAAGCAAGGAAGGGGATCAAGAGGTAGTATTGAAGATGGTAGCCTGTGAGATTGTTGCCTCACCCATGTTGTTATTTGCTATCAAGGAGTTTTTTAAACTTCCAGAGGCGGCCCAGAGAAACAATAGTAGTGTTACCAGCACTGGGGGTCGATCCAACCCCATCTTATTCGAGAGTGTAAGTGGAGATGAAGATTTATTCTTTGATGCAAAGGAAGGCATGTCTACAATGATACTGTCTCCATTGGCTAGTACTGCAAAATCACATTTCAACTATGAAACCCCATCGAAAAACATACACAACTCTTCTGCTATAAAAGACGGAAAGGTATCGGATAAATTGTCCTCCGCTATAATGGATGCCTGGAATGGAAAGAATCAAAGAAAACAAAAGTGGAACATAACAGCTGATATATCAGCCCCAATTCTCATTCTACCAGAGAACTGCATAGATCCTAACGCAACTGTACTCATTTGTAACTTTGGTCGTTTCAACTTTACCTATGGAACAGAGGCACTATCTCCTGCTGTGGTAGAATGGTTTAATTATCGTCAACGTGCACATAGAATGGACTCAGAAATAGATCATTTAAAGCTGGAAATGAATGACTTATCTTTCACAATTAGCACCGTAAGGGAATCAGCAAAGAAGAGACTTGATGAAATGAATGTTAATGATGTCTCTACTAGCGTTATTGAACCAATATCGTTTACACTGGATATTGGATTGGAACACACTATATCCGCTGGAGATTGTACCGCACGAACTTGTGTTGTTGGTGTCCTCCCAGGGATTGCATTAAGTCTTGCACCGTCACACATTACTAAAATACTAGGGGTAAGTGCTATTTGGACATCAAACTTATCCAAACTACGAGGAGAAGTTTCCGATGGTGCAGGTGAAAGATCGACAGCGCTCTCTGGTGTTGACGAAGAAGAAGAGGAGGGAGAGATTGGAGATCCAGACTTGGAAATAATGTCTAGTGGCTCTGGGATATCCATCTTAGATGGCGAAGAAGAATTGCCAGTTGCTACAAGTGGGAACGAGTCACTACTATCAAGAAAGGATCGATTGGAATCGTTACTTCTTTCAAAGCAAGACAGCAATAGATCAAATGCTGTGGAGTTTGTTCACGTTTCTCTTTCATTATTGAAACTATCATTGAACATGTACACTGATGAGGGTGATGGAATAGAGGCGCATTTAGTATCCGTATCGGTATCATCTTCCCTAATAACAGACGGAACATCCAACTCAAAGTTGACCATGGGTTGGTTTTGGATCTTAGATCGATTGAAGTCTGAACATCAATTACCACGACAACAGCGATTGGTTTGTCACTCAAACCTTCCAAGACCTGCTTATGAATATGCACAAAATGACCAATACACATCAATCATGAATGATTTGACTGAGCAAGGTGTATTCAAACCAGGGTATAGATCAGCCGATCTTGCAGATATTAGTATTATCAAACTACCCATCAATAAGGCACGCTCATATCACGAACAAAACAAGGACTTTTCTCCTGGATACATGCAATCTATTTCAAATGTACATAAAACGACAGTTATTAATGCAAAGTTCACAAGCCTCTTTGTCAATTGGAACCCACATGCGATCAAGACTCTCTTTGCAGCAAAATCAGATGTCTTGGATTTTAAAGCAAAGGCGTATTCAACATATGAACGCATGTCTATGTTGCATAAACAGCATGATCAACGACCAAGTATAGGTGACAAGCAGCAAATAGTTTCAGAGACGGAGATCGACAACTTGGGAGCTCATTCAGTTTTCATATTAGCACAGATGGAGTCGTTTGAAATATCACTGAACTCAGCAAAGGATGACCTTCCGCTCTTTACACTGACAATGTCCAAGTCAAGGATTAATCACCATTCATTAGAAGATGATGATATAAACTCAGAGATGACTATAACGGTAGGCGACTTTCGCATGGAAGCAAGCCCGTTTGGAAGAATATTGAAATCATATAGAACAATATTAGGTCTCGCACCCAGTGCCTCAACGAGTCTGCTTTCAATAAAATACGGCAAAGGTACACATGCTGTTAAGTCATGCAATGTCGGAGGTGCAGATAAAGTGTCATGTGAGGCATGTGCAGAGATTGTGTTGTCTCCGATGCGATTTGTGCATATCCATAGTCAAGTATTCACTCTCATTGAGTATGTTTCCGAGGGAGTGTTTGGTACAATTGCAGCGAGTGTTGCCTTGTCGGCAGCAGCGGCAGCAAAGCAGGTTGCGAAAAGTTCACAGAATGGAGAACGTCTATTCTATGTTGTTGCATCTGGCTTTAACTTGGTAGTACCCCAGGCTGCATATTCAGAGGAGTACTTTTCATTCAATGCTGGTAATTTCAAGGCACATTATAGAGTATTTGAGGATGATATAGGATCTGAAGCTCATGTTTCCTTGAAGGATGTGTCGATGAATTGTAATCAAAATATGCAAATGGTACATACGCCGGTCAACATGTCAGTCACAGTTAAGATGAAACCACCATTATTACAAGGCTTGACGGAAGATGAGCGAGCAACAAGAGTCGAGATGTCAATATCTCGTATTCGCTTATTGATAGCTCGATGTCATTATGCTCAAATGATGCATACAATAGATTATAACATCGGGGAAGCAGACACTTTTCTCAGGGCCGAAAATAAAGCTCATCAAGTTGATAATGCAGCAGTTAACGCAATACTGAAGACCCTAAGCCATGCGGGGGTAGAAGCCGTTGATGTAATTAAGAGGATGTACATCAATTTCAACATACAAGAGCTTGCTGTTGAGTTCTGTGGACTAACGACAGATGATCCTATCATGTCACTCGCTGCTGTTAAGGCACATATATTGATGAAACTAATCCCTGACGAGAAACAAACGAGAGCATATGTCACATTGCACGACCTTGTTTGTGATGATAGACGGATAGGTTCTGCCGAGCGCACTTTCAAACGGATAATTGGTCGAGCAAATGTTAATAAAATATCAACCTCCTCCATAAAGATGAAGGATCAAGGAAATGAGTCAGAAGTATTCCTTCTCAACTATACAAAGTATAGCGAGGATGAATCCAGGGATATTGAAGTAAAGATCGGTTCATCTCAAGTTGTTGTTCTACCAGATGTTATATCTGATATGTTGAACTTTATTCAGGTTGCACCCTATCCATATCAAAGATCAATAAGTCGTACAATACGATCAACTTCCTCAGGTGTAGTATCACCTAATGGATCTGCCACAACAATGCAGGTAGTTGTTAATGACTATGATCCAGACGAGGTCGAAACTAGTTATGAGATGGGTAGTAAATCTGGCTTACCAGCATTGAAGAAAACAAATTACAAGATAGAATCATCAAATATGCGGCTCGTACTTGTTGACCTGGGAAATATAGATTCATCGGGGCCATTTGAGTCTTCAAAGAAAGCCTCTGCACTCACAGAAACGATTGTGCTTCAGGGGAAAATGCAGGCAAAGTTTGACATGGTTAATGATAGAGCTAGTAATGTAACAGTGGAGAAAGATTATCGAGTTGATGCAGAGCGAGTAGAAATATATACCGCACAAGGCTCAAGTCTCCTCCATCCTGTACAAATCTTGGAACCTGCCAAGTTTGCTATATTCTACTATCAAAAGGTTGGTAGTGGAAGCGGTAGTAGTGCATCACATCTAACTGATGTGAAATTCGTTACTTTGTCTCCAATTGACTTGACAGTATCAATGCAGAATGCAGCGCTGGCAAGCACATTGGCATCGAGCATTTCAGATTCATTTTCAAGCGACAAGGACGGCAGAGATGAAGACGATGAGTTTCACTCTCTTTCGGCGACAGATGCCAATAGGATAGTAAGACTTGACTCTGCTTTAATGAAAGATGACGACGAATCAACCCAATGTCCCAGTGAACACATGAGCAATGTATCAGTGCACACCGGGAAGCAACTGCAGTCAACAAGACGGATAATCAAATTGAAACTTACTTCTCCTGAGGCAACACTTACTGTTACAAATGACTTCCAAGGTTTGGATGAAGCCTTGTTCAAGATATGTTCAATGAATACCGTCTTTGGGGGAGAGATTAGCTATCCTGGTGTTTCTTTGCGCGAAAATCCATGCTTTGGATGCAATATTAATACAAGGCGAGCCCTTGAATGTGTGCAAAGAATTGAATACACGAATATATCACAAACTCACACACTTTCTTCTTTCCTCTTGTCTTTTGCAGTATCTTAGCCGACTACTTTGATGCTGCGAGTAACCGATGGGAAACTCTTTTAACATCTCCATGGGAACTGACATTCAATGCATCAAGAGCCCCAGAAACACGGACAAGATCCAAACGAATGTCTACAACATTTGATATTGAATCAAGTGAATGTCGTATATCATTTAGTGAACACTTTTTGGTGAATGTTGGTGCTGCCAGTCGGATGTGGTCAGTGTACTCGGGAGCCACTAGACAAGCTACTGTATTAGTCGAAGAGAGTGTAAAGGACGATACTAAGAAAAGACGACTATCAAGAAGTATGGCGGCTCATGCAGCAAGATCACTTATCACGACATTACCGTATGCCATTGAGAACCATTCGGGTATAGTTGCTTCTTATTCAATCTATGACAACCCCACAACATTTCCTTTGCCAACGAGTACTACCCAATTCTTCCGATTTGAACTATTTCCCGAGAGAGGTTCTGGCGGAATGAGGACTTATGGACAAGATATCAAGCATCCTAAATCAATCACATTGTATGTCGGAGACACAGAAATAAGAATCAAAGATATGGATCATGAAGTGAACAAACCAAGAATTGCACATTATATTCATGCTTTCCGTGCGCATGTGTTTGTGAAGGTAGTGAAGCGTGGAAACTCAACCGTCCTTCATATTAGCAGTCATGTAGAAATGCACAGCTTATGCTCTATTCCGTTTAAGGTTGCTGTTATTGGAGATGATAGTGTTCATAACCTGGGAGTCGTAACGAGATCACAGAAGAGAAAGACCAGTGTTCGTCGTCAAGGATCTACATCTTTGCTAAAGGAATCAGAAGATCTCATGACACATTCAGTCTTTGGCCTTCCAGCACCATTGTTACGGAGTTTCTCTGGAGATACTTCTGAAACACTTTGCCTTCAGCTTTCACCAGTCCTTGAAGAAGAAGATGCCGAGAGTGTTGGATTGGTCGGAATGTTTAATCTGCCATCTTTACACAGTCTAGTTGAAATTGCCAAGTCAGATGAAACCAGAAGAGTCACTCAGGTTATATGCTCTCCCTCGTCTCGTGGAAATAATAGGAGCTCTTCCCTTGCGGCAAACATTTGCTGCAAAGTATCATTAGTTGACAGGTCACTTCCCTTTGTGGAACTCTTTATTGAACCTCGGGTTGTCCTACAAAACAAGCTGCCCGTGAGCTTAGTTCTGCGCACCCCAATGCCATATACATTCATCTCTACTGATTCAATAGAAACTGAGCATTCAGATGAAGTTGAAAATGATCCCAACTACACGACTCATAGACTGAAGACACTTGACTCAGTAGAAGTATTTACACCAGGCCCATCTATAGCAATCTCAATGCGATGCGCAGATTTACCAATCGGAGGTACATCGACAGATTGGGTAGACGGGAACTTTGTTGATATACCGCTGAAGGGCAAGATACTTGAACCGCTGAATTGTACCTTCCCGTTTCACTTAAAGTCTCTTGATCGGTATGAATCTTCTCGTCAAGTATCGAGTCGTAGCAGTGGTAGTGACTTTCATGTGCTTGAGGCTGAGGATGTAACACCAGACCTGAAGGAAACTGGCAAGAGGAATCACACTTCATCTAGTAGTCCTGAAGGCGTGCGCACAGTAGTCTTCATCGTCTGTAATTATGCTGTTGACCACACGGGTACTCTTTTATTTGAGAAAGTAACATGGAGAGGAGGAGATAGCTCAAACTTGAAGTCAATCAACTCGTCATCTCTTGTTGGATCGCCACCATACAGTGCCTTCTCGTCTGCACATCACAGACGAAGGGTATCTTTACTACCATCATCAGACTCATTTATTCGGCTTGTAAAGTTAACCATGGACGGAGATGAAGGCATGCGACGTACTGTTCCTTTTCGAGTAGAAGATTGTTCCATTGATGGGGGCATCGATGCATTACCAATTCTATGGGGAGATACTACTCCATCGGGATACTTCGCCTACAGACACCTCACTGCTGAAGGGAGCGAGCTACACGTTGTACCAGAGTTTGTGATCTTTAATGGAAGTAAGCATCATCAAATTTGCGTTAAGCAACTTGCTCATCCATCCTTTATGCTTGACCCATTGAAAATATCACCCATATCGCGAGATAGAAACAATTCCATCGTGGTACAATTCGAAGTTCCATCAATTAATGGACTCACGGGCCCGGTACAGATTGATAAGGTGGGCCTCAGAATCTGTGTGGCAAAATCTAAAGTCACTGGAGAAGCACTGGGGAGTCTAGCTGTACAGACTGTCACCGGGGCAAAAGATTCTCGTCTTGTAATAAAGATTGGGGCACTCAACTTTCGAGAATCAGCGACGAATGAAGTTCGTCGTTCAAGTAGCCTATTCAAGTATGACTTCATCAGATTCCGTATCCGTTGGTCTGAGATGCGTGTAACACTCAAGGATACAGAAGAAGAGAATGAAAAGTATGAAGAAAATAGAGCTGCTATACGAAAGTATCTTGAACACCACAAGGTGAATTCTGTAGAGCTTGAAAGCAAACTTGCCGAAGCTCGACATGACTACAATGAACAAGTTGCCAAAGTGGACAAGAAGAAGGAATTTCCAGAAGTTGCTCAAATATTACTAAACCGTTTCACCGTAGATTTCCAGCGTATCTTCAAGGAAGAAGACTCAAAGCCTCATGGTATGGGTCTTCCATCTAGCGAACGTGCTCAATTCTCGGTTGTTGTGCATAATGTGAGGGTTACCGACTGCTCTCCAAATACTGCAAGCTCAATTGTATTTGATTCCATGTCCGACAAGAGCTTTTTCGATTTGTGTGTGCGCACACGTGGCCCGTTGAATGCCGACTTGATAAGAGTGGATCTATGTGATCTTAACCTTGCATATGGCGATGGAAAGGCTGAGAAGATTGTGGTCAACACCGGCGAAGACTTTGTATGGAGACTACTTGATATTGCAAATCGAACTATGCTAGCGACTGCTGATTTAGCAGGCGTTGACTTGGATTTAAAGTGGGATGAGGAAGCAGGGAAGTTCTCAGTTGCAGTCTCAGACCCACGATTGAAGGATGCAGATGATTTAGATTCAGGTATGTCTCTATTGTTTATAGTTTCTATGTCTATTTCACACCTCTCACAACTACAACCTTTTGTCTGTGTATTACAGATGGCAACTATCGTCCACCACGGAGTGATAAGCTATATGATGTGAAGAAGCTTCGGGTTTCTCCTTTCATCCTTCTATTGAGTTTCAAACGCCAGCCCCAATCATCTCGATATCAATTAATTAGGGGATCAAGTGGAGCTAAGCTTACTAATTATTTCACAACTAGATTGAAGTTCACAATAGACAGAGCTGATCTTCGATTTCAAGGCTACATGGTCAGAGATATCAAGGGACCACCAGATCGACTAGCAGACACAATCAAAGCCGTATACACTACACAGCTCAAGTCTAAAATGGTAACACTTATGACTGCCACTAGCTTTCAAGATTGGAAGTATCTAACAGCCCGAGATTCAGGCGGAGAGGAGTTCATTGAAGGCGATCTACTGCGCATGACTGGAAACCTTGCTGGTAGATCAGCCAAGTTTGTCCTCAAGAAGTCCGGAGACTACATTGGCGATAGTCTTGTGAACATCACTGGAACTATTGGAGGTGGTATCCAGGATGCTACAGAGTCAGTAGGGTTAGGACAAGTTGGTGCTGGAGTCAACAGTGTAGTATCAGGCTTGGGAGAAGGCGTAAGTAGTAGTGTTAAAGGTGTCGGTACTGGCGCAGGTGACATACTGCGAGGTGCAGGCAAGGGCATTGGGCAAGTAGTTGGAGGAATTGGAGGAGGTGTGCAGATAGTTGGGAAAGGTATTGCTAAAGGAAATGTATCAGAAGTTGGATCTGGGTTTAATACAATGGGAACTGGAATCGGTCAAGGCTTTGAGACAGCCGTTGAAGGAACTGTAAGCGGAGTATTTTCAGTCGGGAGAGGATTATTCTCTGGTGCCAAGTCTGTTGGTAAGGGTATAGGTGGTGTATTTGGACAAAACGATGACGAGGATGACCGGAAGCAATCAAGACGAGATTCAAAACAGCGTAGAAGATAACAACAGTAATGAACAAAGCGAAGAAGTATTACTTAAATCTTAGTGGCTAATCTTCATTACCAACTTGCCTTTCATATGTCCTGAGCCTACAAGGTCAATGTATTCACCTTCCTTTATCGATTCGTTCCAATCACTCTGTGTATCATCAAATGCTTCGTTCAGCGGAACAACAACTCGTGCTTGTTCAACTAATTTCAATATTGTAGACATCTCTGATGCTTGATCTAGAAAATAGTTGTCTCGAATGCTACTAAAAATAGTTTCACAACATACCGTGCCTGACTTGAAAAAGACGAAACTAAGATCGAGGTTCTTTATTCCGTCACCTGCAACTACCAAACAGATCTTCCCTTGTGGTCTGAGTACTTCTGCAATTGATTCAAAAACTTCTTGTGGTTCTGTAAGGCAGATGATATGATCACAAGAACCCTTGGGTCCACTTCCCAACTGTTGTATGTCTTCATGTTTGATTGTTCGATTACATCCCATTTTCTTACACCAAGCAGCTGATTCATCAGATCCTACAGTGCAAATAATATCTAGAGAAGGGTAGTTAGATCTAGCCAGTTATGTTGCAAAACTACCCACTCCGCCGGATCCTCCAATAATGAGTAATCTCTTCCCCTCTCCTTTACAATTTATTGTAGGAGAACTGTCACTGATTGGTAAGCCAACTTTACCAAGACTTTCCAAAGCTGTACAACCTGCAATTGGAATGCATGCCGCTTCATGTGATTTAATTGATTCAGGAATTGGCGATACTATACGCCTATCACAACATATATACTCAGCATAACTACCATCCTTGCTAGGATTCGCAATGAATATGACCCGTTTATTAAGTAAAGAACGTGTTTCATCGTCTGCAGTTGGAGATACCTCCTCAACAATACCACTGCCCCCAAAACCAACAATATAGGGAGTATCTGGAGTGGCAACACCATCAGCTTTCATGTTCAATTTGTGGTGATCTACTGGATTTAAATCACTGTATTCAATCTTAATTAAAATATCTGTAGATGTCTGAGGTATTGGCTTTGGATGATCTTCCACAAAGGCCAAGTTCCTCCTCCCAAATTTAGTATACCAAGAACTTTCATATTACTTCTTCCCCTTATAGTATACACAGTATCTTTAATAACACTACTCTCTATTCCCCACAAACAGGTATTCTATTTGATACTCCTTATGTAACTAATTAACACACTCTATTCTATAATTTGGTGGGTCAATCAGGTCATTCAATCTATGATTTACCATGCATTCATCTACTTAGGTAAGTACGTTCTATTTGGTATTTTATGTAAGGATACACCTGGGTGGTATCCTCAATGAAAGTGGGCCAGTGGTTACTACTCTCTGGCTTGCATGTATTTGTTTCGCTGCTTCATATATGACCTCAGTATATGATATAGAGAGTATCAATGTGCTGCTTGCAATTGCTCTAAGTATCTTTATCTTAAGGATAGGATACCGATGAGTTGATTGGGAAAAGGATTACGAGCTAGCCCACACATACTCCCCTTCTCCTACTAGTTAGTCTATGTTGTGTGCTATTGCTTTTGATTCTTATTGCATGGATCTTTCCCTCCTGGTTTACACTTCAAGAAGCAAGAACTGTGTATCCCAGTATAATACTCCAACGATTGAGATGTCGACGAGTTAGTATTGCTTTCCAATTGTATCTCAATATAGTTCAATGATAGATGATCAAGTACAAAGTTTCGTATCTTCTGTGTATGTGCATCATAGAATTCTCTCCAGTGTGTTCCATTCTTCTTTGAGTTAGCTGAACCAAACTGACACTTGTCAACCCAGTTGCTAAGTATTCTCCCTTTCGACCATTTAGCAATACTTTGGTACCAGTCTGTTGTATTCCTTGTTAGTAGAATGAGAGTTGCATTCGGATAATAATTTGCAATATGTTCTAACCCACCATTGTGAATAGTCGGATAGTAGCATAAACCAGGTCCAGTGGTTCCAATGTCGGAGAATGCCAGGTAGTTGACATATCCTCCGCCAAATTGTTTTAATTGGCGTCGCTCCGTACACTTGTAAAAAGGTGCTGTTCCTGATGCTTCGGAAAGACTTGTACTATCAGCAAAATAGTTATTTCTTAGGCAGTCACCTATCCTTGTCTCTCGATCTCTAGGCAGAGTCAGAATATCGTATGTATATTCTGTAAAAGTATGCGTACATTCAACACCACCGCACATGAAATACTCGTTCAAGGTTGTAGTTCCACTTTTGGGTAAGTTTAGAACAATAATAGGAGTTGGTATATCATATCGTATCGACTCTGTCTTGTCCTGTATCTTCCGAGTAAGCGTGAAAGTCTTCTTCGCTTTCATCCAAGGCAATTCAATACCATTTCTTTCTTTAAGATCAATGAACTCCTTCATGAACTCACTACTTGATTTCATACTAGTACTATTGACATCTAATTGTGGTAGCGACCATGGTAATACTCTATTCTTCACTCCAGCTTTGTTTCTCTCTGTTTGATTGAGAAAATAGTAATTGTTATATCTAAAGTGTTTAAGCTTCATTGCAAATTCATCATGATGTATATCTTCGCTGCTGATATTATTAACATTGATATCATACGATAATGCTTTATTTGTCAATCCAGCAAATGCTAGTGCAGTATCGAGTCGATTGAGGCGCTTTATTGTGTGAGAAGAAGCATCCTTCTCAAGTATGTACTCTGCAAATGATGATATGTTATGCCGATGAGTTGTCTCAATTGATGATATATCATGTTTAGATACTGGTGGCGTTGCATATGTTGTGAGTGATACATTATTATTTATAGTCGTCGCACTTATACTTGATATGGTATTATTTCGATTCGTTACATTTGATGATACGTTTACTTGCCCAGACAATGGTGCATTAAAGTACTCTAAATATCCGTGAACATAACTATCACTCGGGAGATAGAAGTATAATTGTATCACGCTCGTGAAGACGAGACAAATAATGAATACCCCTCGTATTAATAGATTAGTAGCCCACATCTACTATCTTCTGGCTATAATACACCAATAATATTATAACCTGCAACCTCGAACTACATTCTATAGCCAAATAGAAGTCATAGCGTGCTTATTGCTTTGCTTGCTGTTGTAGTACCTATATGTATCGTATGTTGTTATTATTTATTATGTTATGTTGCATTTTTGCAATATCACTAAGTATCTACCGGTCTTGTAAGGATACACCTGAGCACACTCTCATAATTTCTGATGAATCATGTATTTCAATTGTCTCTTTCTTCCTATGTATTGTTTGATATCACCTCAGGATATAATAACTTAGTAGTTTTTAATAGTATCAATGCGTTTGTTCAGTGCTTCAAGTATCTTTGCAGCACTATCATCATCAACAGCAGCAGCAAACACAACACTAAAAACTGCTGCTTTTAGTAGTCATCCAATGAAACGTGTGGCTTCACCCACATTGGCATTTGCATCATCATCTATAAAACGCTCATTTGGTATATCATCATCATCAGTAAACATGTCTACTTCTACCAGTACCACCGAAGAAAAGAAGACTAAACCACCAATGTATAACTTTTACAATTCATTATCACACTCATGGGTCGAACAATTAACATCCGAAGATCCAGAAAACTTAGAAAAATCATTAGCATCCGGTGGGCGGTCATCTAAGAGTAGACCAGTATACAATGGACATTATGTCAATGTTCGTCCTACACCATTGAAAAATCCAAAGTTAGTTGTACATTCTCCTGAATTATCATCTGAGTTAGGATTTGGTATTGGAGAAGAAGAGAGTGAATCATTTGTTAAGTATTTTAGTGGTGACGTTGATGGTGCCTTTGAGAACTTAGACATGTCGGATATTGTTGATGTAGATGATTCAGGTATGAAAATTGAAAAGTCTATAGAAACATGGGCTACGCCGTATGCATTATCAATTATGGGGAAACGATACACAAACAATTGTCCATTTGGTACCGGTGATGGTTATGGCGACGGCAGAGCAATCTCTGTTGGAGAGATATTAGTTCCAAAGGATGGAAAGAAAGAGGGAGATATAGTAGAGTATCCACAATCTGCATCAAGATATGAATTGCAACTTAAAGGTGCAGGTCAAACTCCATTTTGTCGAGGTGCTGATGGTCGTGCCGTTCTAAGATCAAGTATTCGTGAGTTCCTAGCAAGTGAGGCAATGCATCATCTCGGTATATCAACAACACGTGCTCTATCACTAGTTGTAAGTGAAGATGGCGATACAAGTAATAGGCCATGGTACTCTGACAACAACAACGCGAGAGAACTGCCATCTATGGATGATCCACGTCTTGCACGATATGACGAAAAGCAACGAAGAGAGATTATATCACAGTTAGCAGCACAGCAAAAGAGTGATCCAGATATGATGGTACAAGAGAAGAATGCAATCACAACTCGTGTGGCTAGTTCATTTGTTAGAATTGGTCACTTGGATTTGTTTGCACGACGAGTTGAAATGTTATCAATGAAATCTAAAGAAAACAAGGATATCAAAGAAACATCCCAATATCAAGAATTGGAAGATATGATGTGGCATGCTTGTTATCGTGAGTATTATAATACGGCATATGCTCCATATTATGAAAAGAAAGATGCCAAGAGTGCAGCACTTGCCTTGCTAGATGGAGCCATGAACAATATTGCAAAGATGGTAGGCGGCTGGATTCGTGTTGGCTTTGTACAAGGCAATTTTAATGCTGATAACTGTTTGGTTGGAGGTAGGACAATGGATTATGGTCCATTTGGTTTTTTAGATATATATGTAAGTCTTGTTGTTTGTGTTGAAGAAGTCCATGTTGTAGGTCTAACCTTTCTATACTCGACCTAATCTCAAATCTATCTTGTCTGTCTTTTATTACAGCATCCACTTAGTGCAAAGTGGACTGGATCGGGTGAGCACTTTGGTTTCATGAATCAGCCAAACGCAGGATATGCCAATTTCGCTGTCTTAGTGGAAAGTCTATTGGCCATAATCGAGGCTGAAGGCGGTGATGCTGATGAAGTACGAGATGAAGTATTGAAGAATGCTCAGTCTGCCTTTTCAGATGCAGTTGATGTTGCTATTAGAGCCAAGTTGGGGTTAGAAGGAGGGCCACCAGAGATGAACAAGTTGGCCGATGAGCTTTGGGGTGAGATTGAACCACTTTTGCGACTAGGACGTGCAGATTGGACATTGTTTTGGAGACAACTTACATATGTGGCTGCAAAGTATACTCCAACAAAGAGAGGAACCGAGGAATGTGATTCATCAGACTACGATGGTATGATGATGACTTTACTGGGCGATAACAGTGATGACACATATCCATTTTATGATACCCTATCAGATGAGAACCGTGCTACTCTTCGTACTTGGATTGAAAAATGGTACAAGACACTTACCAAGTGCTATCAATCAAACACAAAACAATCAAATGAAGTTACACCTCCTGAGGAAGTTATGAGATTGGCCAACCCAAAGTACACCTTGAAAGAATGGATGCTTGTAGAGGCATACACAAAGGCCGACGCTGGCAAATCGCCAGGCAACCCATTTACACTGTCAGGCGATTACTCAGGTGTGCATGAGTTGTTTGACCTGATCAAAGACCCATATAGTGAAGGTACATCTGAGAATCACAAAAAGTACTATCGTCGAGCACCGGATGAATCTCTTAAGGCTGGAGGAACTGCATTCATGTCCTGATCTTCATAAGCGTGTAAGATGGGGATAGATGGACATCCATTCCCCACTTGCTCGCGAATATAAAAATGATCTACATGGGAATATAATTGAGAGGTTTAGGTTATTGAATGACGGATGATATTGGTTGATGTTGAAAACCAACCTATTCATCCTGACAAAATGACCATATAATGAGCCTCTGTACATATTCCTGTACCCAGTTAACCTAAGATGTATACATACTGAGACTGTATAGCCTATGTACTCCATGTTCTTGGGTGGTATCAATCGGTACTGATGTCGAATTTATTATTTGCTCACCACAATTTTTACCAATGAGTGAACTGACGGATGATAGGATGACGTTGATGATGTATTGAATATTGTTGCTACTGCTTGTCCATAGTATATTATTCATTACCTCCTACTAGTCGAGAAATCACATTATTCTCAGTCTCTACCGTCTCTATTCATTTGCAACAGCAACTAACAAATATAAAGAGTTATAGTCAAGAAAACAAGAGTATATGATATGTTCATTTCAATTGGTATGCGTTATTTAATAGTTCTATCGGCCATTATCTTTAGTGTTGGTGCTTTCTCCACTACCCATCATCGTTTACATCATCATAAATCATCATCAAGTTTATCAATGGCTGGCATGGGTATGTCGTCAACATTATCGAAGAAGAAGGGCAAGAAGAATAAGAAAGGAATGGGCAAAACAAAAACATCATCTGATAATAAGAAGAAGTATGATATTGCAAAGAGTATGATAAAATCTGAGAAACTTTATGACGATCTTAGGCAGCATACAATAGTAATCAAGCTGTGGATCCAAACATCATTAAATACGTGTTAGAGCATGGGGATGTAAAACATGTTGTGAGATGTAAGAACCTTTCTTAGACTTCAGACAAGTGGTATGTCTGTCTATTGACATTTTTGGCATGAAAATTTTGACAAGCGTCCACTGCCCCCTCCCCCTCCTTTTCTACTCTATCTCCTATCACAAACAACTTCTAGTGTAGAGGAGATAATGTCTAATATGATTATAATACTTTAATAAGATGTAGTTGTATACTCACATACTCGGCCTTGTGGCCGATTAAGCTATGATACTGTGGTATCGTAGCAATATCTAATATATGCAATTAGATATTGCACATGATATGATATCCATCAACGACATCGATGTCGACATCAACCACAACAACAAACAACAATGTAGCAATGCAATACACACTGTATTATTACAGTGCAATCACTACGTCAACCTAATTATTAGTTTTAAGTCATGGACAACAACTTTTAAATCCCGCTGGCGATTTCAGCAATGCGATTAACTAAGAAATACAACATAATTTATTAACTCAACACAATAACAATATACTCATACACAACAACACTCAATAAACCAACCATGGCATCCAATCAACAATTAACTAAACCACGTCAACCTAGGATCGGCACTCCGCAACTCTTCCAACGTCCAGTCGGCAGCCAATCCAATGGTGGAGGTGGACCAACCTCTCTTCTTGATTTTACATCATCATCATCATCATCATCATCAGATCGAGTACTTCGTCGTAAATCCAACAAATCAATCAACAATTCATTCAATAAATCCACTGGTAAACGTAAAAGTAATACTAATGATTCCTTGGTTGTACCCAAAGATGATACTGCCAAGGTTCAACGTCAACGTACTAGCATGACACTTCGAAATCGGAATGAATTCAAAGCTGCTGATGATGATTCAATCGGCAAGGCTCTTGGTGGACAACGTCGTCGTGGTGGCGGTGCTGTCCGTCGTGGTGGTAGTAGTAAGAAGAGAGGTGGTGTGAAGAAGAGTGGTGGTAGTAAGATGGCATTTTCTTTTCTTGTTGACAATTTACATACTATGAACACAAATACCTTATATAAAGCTAACCAGGACTTTGGTTGTGCAACAAGGTGCCAAATGAGTAAGAAGTCAAACAATGGTTCTGGATTTAAAGCATGTGAATGTTTAGCAACTAAGGCATGCAATGTTACGAATCTAGAGGATTTTATTGCTTATTGTCTTTTGTCAGAAAGTGAAAGGGAACTACTTGGACCGCCAGGTAGTGCTGGCACATGTAAGTTGTTGTTATTCATTACACATTTATATCATATGATCATATATTCATTTTGCTCACATATTATCTCCCCTTCTATCCTACTATAAGACAATCCACGAGTTACCGATTTGGCAGCTCATATGAGAGGTATGCATGCAAGAGGTGAAACTGGTGGTGCCGTTGGTGAAATGATGAAAGCGAATGAAATTACAGGTGCTGTATTTTACCGGACATTGAATGCAGATGTCCGAGATTCAAATAACAACCCATTGATGAGAGTTGTTGAAGCAACTGAAACATCCGTGGGAAAGATTATCCTTGCTGAAACTCAAGAGGGATATGATGATGATGGCAATCCATATCCAAATGCTTCATTGGCAGTATTAAATCATCTAAATGTGAAGGTTGGTGATGTAGGTGCATCTGCCAATCTAAACACCAAAGCTATTGATACTATGAACATTATGATGATAAGTGATTTTGGACTTGAGTCTCATCCCGATAATGCCAATGGCAATGAAGGAAGGGGTTTAGATTGGGAACACTTGGAACGTGTATACACACACCCAGAGCTTACCAAGAATGTACAGAAGAACCAGTGTAATATCGAAGGCGTATCTCAAGGGGCTGCAAGGGTATTACGTAAGAAGGCAAAGAAGGAGAAGGCAAAGAAGGCCGAAGAAGAGGAGGAGGTACCATAAGGTATGTGGTTTTGATATGCCTATGCTATTACTCATTACTAATCTAATCTAACGCTTCTTCTGTTGCTGTTTCTTCTGTTTCTTCTTCAATTCAATTCTCTCCTTTGGGTTCAACTTCTTACCACCACTAGATGGTACCTCTGTTACTACTGTTGCCTTTGTATCCTTCTTTTCTGCCTCTTCTACACCCTTCACCCTTGATTGAACTCTAGCATTTGAAAGTTCGTTTCCTACCGAATGCCATTGGTGAAGCTTCAATTTTTTGATGAACTCGTGGTTGATCCTCCAATCATTAGGACGACGTAAAGCTAAAGTAAATAATGTACCTTCAATGTAATCACGTGTAGTCTTGTACTCTTTATTCTCCTTAGTCTCACCAAAGTAGAATACACCATTATGCCAGTTTGTCGTTCCATCCGCTGCAAGTTCTCGGATGAATTTTAAGTGGTATTTGAAACTATCATGTTGAGTGTAGACATCTTTAGCATCCTTGGCGGAAGGTAGATTACCATCGACATTCAAATTGAAATATTTCAACCGTTCACACTCACTTAGATACCACAACTGAACTGGATGTTTCCCGTTTTCCCAGAGAACAGACATTGCATCTTGAGGGTCAACATTATCACCGAGATTATACTTCTTGCATAGGTTAACAGCCCATGGTTGGAGTGGATTCTCTCCTAACTTCCACTTCTCACTCATACAGAAAGACAGAGCGTCTTTATCTCGGACATCCTTGATACCCATTGCTGCCAATTGATCTTTAGCCCATTTTGTGAGACCAGCCGTGGCACGCTTGAGTTTCTCCTGTAGCAAGTCAAAGAAAGTGTTTTGATTGTAACCTACACCTAAACGTTCTTTCTCTTTCTCAAGAATGACATGTGCCTTGGCATCTGTCACATTATCGGGTTCCCAACCAGCTCTAGATAATCTTGCTGCCAAATAAAGTCTGTTGCGGTGGTCCTCAAAGGCTACCATTATCTTCTTCAAACACTCCATCCTTGCTTTGTAATCTGCCTCAGTACAATCACTATATCCAGGAATATTTCCCAACACATAAAAGTATGTCAAGTCATCAACAGAGGGAACCTTGATCATAACATCTTTCCCATCAATCTCCAGTTTCATATCATGAAAATCCTCAATACTCATATGCACGTGTTCAGTATACCGTGTCAACCTTTCTAAATTATGAATGAAACAGTTTGTAAGATGAGCCATCATTGCTGAGGGATGGCATACATATAGTTTCTTGACCCATTCATTTGACTGAGGCACGGCACCTCCAACATTCTTCTTGAACTTGCTCTCATTCATCAAATCTAACGTGTGACTGGAAGTGATCAATAATATGTATGGTGATTTGCCACGGTGATGAGCTGCATGATACGACACATGCCGTGCTTCGTTAGCAAGTGCAAACAAGTTCCATACTTCCTGATAATGTACTCCGTCAAGATCTCCGAAAGATTTACACACGGCCTCAAGTTGAGGCTTCAAAGTTCCCCATTCATTACCCTTCTCATTAGAAGCAGTACCCTTACAACATATACTCATACTATCCAAAAAAGTAAACAATTCATTAGCGATTTTCTCGGCTAATTCAGTACCCAAGTGTGAAGGATCTTCTCCTCTAGTGCCTCCTTGACATAGAATACTGCGTAGCATATGACGCTTCAACCACATAATACAACAGTTTCTATCATCCATCTTATTGCCAATACCATCATTCATTACTGTAATTGATTTGTTGATTGCAAAGAACAAACACATAGCATGTGTCTTTTTAGAGACTCCGTGCCCACGATTACCAATATCTCCAACAAGGTTCATATACTTAGTAAGGAAGTACTTCTCAGCATCCTCAATTTCTTGTGGTGACACCTTCGTTAGATTAATACTATTCCAATAATTCAGTTCCTCAACAACTAATCGTTTCAATAAATTAACAATATCTCCCACCTTATCCTTGTATTTTAGAAAAACATTTAATGTTTTCTTCCTAGCAAATAGATGATTCTCAATGAGTCGGGTACTATTCTTATCATAACGTGTAGTTGGTTTCTTTGGTAACTCTGTATCCTTATCCCATGGTATAAATTTCTTATCGGTGGAAGCAGTACTACCAGGTTCACCTAAATCCACCGTTTCATCAGCAATATACTCAGATCCTTCACTCTCTTCATTGACAGCTCTTACATCATTTGCAACAGCAGAGTATAATCGAATGTCATTTAGAAGTTTGACCTCATCGGCGCTGAGTTCACCATCGGCATTGAATCCAAAGCCTTCATCAGCAATATTAGCTACATTTGATTTCATCACTTTCAAGATTGGATCATCTTCATCTTCACTATCACTACTATAGGTGTAACTGTTGTCATCTTCATCTGCACTTGTACTGTCTTGCGAGAATAATGAATTCATACCTGCGGTTGTACCCCCCAATTCCCCATCGGTATCAGTAATATCAAAACCACCTAACCCACGTTTTCCACCTCTTGGGTTGGTTGGTTTGGTTGGCGTGTTCTTAAACTTATTCTTCATTGTTTGGCTTTACAGCTACGGCTTTTATTCTTCATATTTGGCCTGTGGAAATGCTTACAAGTGGAGTAGTTAGTTATGGAAATGCTTACAAGTGGAGTAGTTAGTAAATGCAACTTAGTAAATGCAATATACAATGCAGATTCAATCAAGGCATTACAAAAAGAAGATGATGACGATATAGAAATTACTACAGAGTACATAATTGCCGCTAGATGTGAACCTGGCTCTACATTGGCAAAAGCAAGTAGTGCGATATCTGCTGCTAGCGATTGGGTACCAGTAGCTCAAATCTGCATTGTTAGACCAATCCATTTGCATGAAGAGGAAGACGAAAAGGACGAATTAAATCCATCTGTTCGTCATGCATTATCATTTTATTGTCGAGAAATATCATATGCAGCAACATTGGCAGCACCTACACTCAAATCACTACCGAGAAGTATGATGCAATACAGTGTCGAACCTTTGGATTCATTTGTAAAGTATGTTTATGAAGATGTCATCGAAGGCAAGTCGGTAGATAGTTTTGTAGAACCTAGCAATGGTAGTAGTGAAGGAGGAGATGATACCAAAATATCAATGACCAAGTCAAAAGCTCGTGAGATACTCAAGCTTGACCCAGATTGCAAGGACATGTCTTTAATAAAACAAGCATACAAAAGACAATCGATGGCCCATCATCCAGATCGCTTTGTGAATAGCGATAAGACAAGAGAAGAGATAGACGAATCGACAGTACGATTTGGATTGGTAAAGATGGCATATGAAGCACTGTTGAGCGGAGTACGAAATACTGACGTCAATGGAGCACCACAACAATCTTGGTATGAAAGTCTTGGCGGAAAGGCGAGAAATGAATTTGTTGGCCCTATTGATTTGATATCTGTTGAAAAAGCTAGTTTGCTATGCAACAGGGCATTCAAGAGCGCAGTGGTTGGATTAGATCCTGAGCTAACTATGTCCTTTGTTGCAAGGAACTTAGACTCTAGATAGAAAGTTATGTATAGTGAACATGTAATATCTTTATTTCTTTATTGTTTGCTTCAGTAGTTGGTTCTTGATTTTATTGATCAGTGGGTTTTATAGGAGCTTCTTCTGTTCCTCTCTCCCCCAATCGTCCTTGCTCATCTTTATCTAACTGTTCATATGTCTGTCCCATCGCTAACTTATTTGCTTCTTGTTTCTCCCCGGGCAACAATTGTTGCAAAACTGCATAGGTAGCTCGAACAACATCTTCACTTGGTCCATTACCGCCATTGTCACTATCTAACTGGAGCCTATCGAGAGCAGGACCGATACTGGTTGCTGGCGGATAGTATCCTTCTGAGTTAGCAATCGTTATAGCTTCAAAAGTCTTTCCAGTAGCCTCTGGTGTCGACAATAAATCAACGAGAATCTTAGCTACATCCTGTCTGTTGATTCGGCCGACAGCAATATCGCCCTGAGAAAAGATTGGACGCTGATTTGGTGCCCATTTGTCATTCAAGCCGCATGGTCTGAAAATGCAGTAATCAACTCCACAACTTCTTCTTAACTTCTCTTCACTTTCCTTCTTTACACCCAATATACCAAATGGATTCAATCGAACAATTGGAATTGCAGCAGCTCCCTCGAGTTCAGTCTTCTTTTCTTCACTCCAATCAGGTCTAGTAACACCAGCTGAGCTCAACATGATTACTTTTGGAAGAGTACCTTCTCCTAACTTGCGAGGAGAATCTTTTGCTAATGCATCGCCCAAGGTCGTTACACCCACCGCATCGATTGTACCTTTTGCATTGGTTGCCAATCCTAGTACAGCCTTGAGCTTTGTAATAATACTTTGATCTGGCGAATCACTAAATCCTGTAGCTGCCCAAATGGCTGCTTCACACTTATCTTCATTTAAAGCAGCTGTGATATCTTCTTTATTTCCCAAATCTGTTTGCCTTATAGTCAATAGACTATTTGTTGGATCAAACATATCATTTGCTTTGTCAACATCTCGCACCATTGCCTGTTTGTTGTAGCAAATGCATAAATAAGGTATATATGTACTACTTAAAGATATGGAGATAAAAAAATACACATACATACCAATACAGGAACATTTTGTTCAAGCAATTGTTTTACAACGAATTTGCCTGTACGTCCTGTAGCGCCAGCTACTGCTACTCTGTTTACTAAGGACGACAAGGCTGGTTTGGTAGTAGTATCATCACTGTCAGATGAATCAGCATGAAGAGTTGTTGGAGTTCGTATGGTGTTGTAAACAACGGGAGATTGAAAAGCATTTGCGTAGGATATTACTACCGCCAGAAAGGCGAGACGATTAAGATGTACCATTCTTTTAATATATAACTTTATCACCCAACTCTAGCAGATTTAGTATCAACAATGCTTTGTATAACCTATTGTTGTGTATGAGGTGGTAAAAGATACGGTATCCTACCATGAGAGTTGAGTAAGTATGTAATGCCAAGCTAGCAGCGTTGTGGTGTTTTGAATACTTAGCTCAATAAAGCAGCGCCCCCTTTATATTGGAATACAGCATAATTAAAGAGATGTCGTCGTATATTTATAAAAGTTTTAATACAGGGATGCATATTTGCAACAATCGGCGGCATCCCAGATTATGTTCATTTCTTCTACTAATGATAATTGCAACATTATCAAAATCAATATCTGCTTTTCAAGTACATACAACGGTAGTAACAAACTCCTATCATACAACTCATATCACTTCAAGTCGTCTTTCATCGATGAATGAAGATGATTCTATAGAGGATAGTAGTAGTATCTTAGAATCAAAAGCAGATGATGGGTTTGGAAAATCAGTACCATATGTTCCGCTGAGTCAACGCAATAATGGGCAGGATAATGATGACACTACAGATAATATATTATCTTCAGTAAGCATATCAGATGGTGGTTCAAGTTCAGTAGTATTAAGCAATGAAGAAGAGTTATTAAAACAAAGCAGAATACGAAATATAATAGTGGCAGTATCATCTTTTGCATTTGCAATCTTCAACTATGGCTATCACTTTACACATCCTGTAACTGCTATTGAAATTCTATCCACTATGCAAAAGCAAAGTGCCCCGTTAACTGATATTGGAAATAATGGTAAACCAACAGTTATAGACTTCTGGGCTCCATGGTGTGGTAATTGTAAAGTAGCAGCTCCAACACTCCAAGCAGTGGAAGAAGAATATGGGGATAAAGTTAACTTTATAATGGTGAATGCAGATGATGCTAGAAATGGACCATTAATACAACTTTTTGGGGTCGATGCGATTCCCCACTTGGCACTGCTTGATGGGGATGGAGATGCTGAGACTGCATTGATTGGGCCAACAAGTAGAAATGTATTGAGAAGCGATCTTGATGCTCTATTACGGGACGATTGTGGTACATCAGATGCAACTGCGAAGAAAGGAGAGGATATTCAGGCGACACCAACAATGACAATATGTCAAAATGGTCATGATGAGCTGCCGTATAAGATGTATGATGCATTTGGAAGAAGAGAAAGTAGACGTATCAACTTTGTTGAAGCAATGAAAGAGTGAGAATCTTTGACTAGAAGATACGAGGCAAACTAATCTAAGATATGCGGTATAAAGGAAACAATCACAATCTATTGCTAAGAATGCTTGTGATAGTGGGGGATAGACACATGAATGAGACAGATCAAGAGTCACAGAGCGGTATCCTTGGCGGGCTTCAGTCTTTTTTTTTTAGAACCAAAATATCGGCACTATCACTAAACTATATGCAATATATGCCTTACAAGCCCTCTCTCTAGACTCTCTCTAGACGATAGTAGCACAAACAAACCCTTCTATATACTTATAAGATATCTAGTTATTATTTGGCGCGGTAGATTGCCACTGAGGATACTTTATTAGAATAACAAAAGACCACAAAGGTGCAATTATTTATTTTATAAACCAGCCTCAACTCTTAGTTATTACAACAAATACCAAACCAAATCATGGGTATTATAATGAGCAGAATGTTTGAATCCCTTTTCGGGTCAAAGGAAGTTCGTATCTTAATCCTTGGTTTAGATAATGCAGGGAAAACAACAATTTTATATCGATTACAGAATGAAAGTGATGAGGCAGTACAAACTATTCCAACTATTGGATTTAATGTCGAGACATTGCAATATAAGAATATAAAGGTGAGGAGATAAATGGATAGAGAGTTAGGAATATGAAGAGGGCTTGATTTAATATGTGCTTATATATGATGAGAGTTGCAATCCTTATTTACTCATATTAATGTCTCACAATATTATATACTTGCAAAATACTATATCAGTTTCAAGTATGGGATTTAGGAGGACAAACATCTATTCGACCATATTGGAGATGCTACTACCCAAATACTGATGCTATTGTATTCGTTGTTGATTCAGCAGATGTAGAACGTATGAATGTTGCCAAAGGAGAACTAGCAGCCATGCTCGAAGAGGATGAATTACGTGACTCCATACTCTTAGTATTTGCAAATAAACAAGATCAAAAGGGTGCATTGAACGCACAACAAATTAGTGATGCATTAGGATTACCAGAGGTGCGGAATAGACAATGGAGTATTCAAGAGACGAGTGCATTGCAAGGTAAAGGGTTATTTGAAGGATTTGATTGGTTAGTTTCATGTATCAAGGGAGTAGAAGGAGAATAAATGTATGAGAAGTGAATATAAGAGTGATTTTAACAACATATAGACATGGGATAGTGAAATCGGGTAGTAAAAAGAACATGAAAGAGTGATTCGACAATATATTCTTTGGTGGAAATGTCGACAACCGGGGTAATGTAATGTAAATACAAGACGAATTTCAGTAAAGAGCCTTTTTGGACGCTAAAGAATACCTGCTGACTACAGCTCGCTTAATTCCAATGTGTGTGTAACAATATTTGTGCTTTGTGTTGTCTCTGTTTGGAGAGATAACTTTAGCATTGTACTAGTTTCTACTAGTTGTGTATACGTAGTAAGTTGCTGTATTATCTTGTTTCAATTTGATTTTACTTAATTGGATGCTTAGTTTCTAATTTAAAATAATTGCAACGTCGTCCATGTCTAATCCACTGATATTAACATGAGGTTGATGTTTTTATTCAGCTGACACAAGCTGTTGAGTAATTTGTTATAAAGATTCTATCACATCATTAAACCATATCCGCTTTAGCCTTCTCGATCATCTCGCCAAGTTCTCCACTTTGGAACATCTCAATCATGATATCACTACCCCCAATAAACTCTCCACATACATATAATTGGGGGATAGTAGGCCACTGTGAAAAGACTTTAACACCCTGACGAATTTCCTCATCCGCTAATACATCAACTGAATGAAAATCGATGTTGTATGATTGTAAAATTTGACATGCCGAATTGGAGAATCCACACTGAGGAAATAATTTAGATCCTTTCATAAAGAGTAATACTGGATTATCATCAACGAGGGCTTGGATTTTATCTTGCGTTGACGTTGAGATTACATCATCAGTATCAGACATTTGCAAAGGTGTTGAAGTGTATCTTTGTACTGCCCCGACGGAAGATGATACGGGTGCGAATGCAAGAGCGCATGACGCAGCCGATAGGATGCTTGCAATAAATAGAATAAAGTAATTCATATTATAGAGATTAGTAATAAGGAGAGAGGAGTAAGGAGAGGTGAAGTAAGTGAGAGAGCAATTATGCGGCGGAATTGGCGATACACCGGCTAGGATACCGTAGAGGGGGAGTATGCTGCCAGATGCTCACCCAGTGAGAGAGACAGTGAGAGATCTAATCCTTTGCTCATACTAACCAACAGAGAGATGCTATCTTCCTCTGCTGCAATGGAAGGTGAAGTGCTGTGTAAGACGGAGCATAAACCGGTATCTTAGACATTTGGTTTTGACTGTATGGAGTTGGCAATCTCCTCTTTCCACTACTTATCTAGAGGAAATATATTTTATAAAAGGGACCAGAATAAGAAAGTATGGACCATTAAAAGCTTTTGTTTTAATTTACGGCACTGCGACAGTTGAAACAATCTTTTTAACTCGCTCCAAACTGTGTGCATCTAATCCTCCACTACCCCCTTTAATCAACGAACAATTATCAGGCTTATATGGAGGATCTACTCGTATTTCTTTTAGTACTATTATCGATTCTCCTTTCCACACTACCTCATTGCATGCTTTTAATAGCTTGTCAAATACTAATTGACCTTCCGGAGTAGCCTGAAAAAAAAAAAGGATGTGAATGTATTTTGTGTTTGAGTTGAAAGCAGTAAAATACAAGGCCAACAAAGACCAACAAACTCAATTCTAATGGACATAGCAGGCAATAAACTAGCAACAATGCCCACATACAATAGTCACATATAACATACAACACTCTCTTACCTTTTGATTAATATGGCTAAAGCTTTCCTCAGCAAGTCTTATTGCCCTCTTTTCACGTTCCTCCAACGCCTTCCTACTAACATTCGGCAGGGGTAATTTTAATTCATCTAAATTACCCACACCTGCCAATTCACGTAGTGTCGCATCATCCTTATCATCACTACTTATTGTCTTTTTATCTAATACACATGAGGCATTCACAACTGTAATTTCAGAAGATACAGTTGTGTGTACACCAGCCGACTTTTTCAATACAATTACATTTGAAATTTCATCAGTACAATAGATTAATCCACGAATTGTAGTACTACTATGCGTGCCCGGTGATAGTTTAAGTTCCATGAGGGTATTAACAGGATAGGTTGAGGCTAAATTGCCACCTGTCATATTTTTCGCCATTATATTCGGTGATATAGCCGATGATATAATATAACCGCACAGGTCCGAAAATAAAGGGATTAATAGGGATATATAGTATCAATACTCTTGCAAGGAGGCGTGACGAGGCCTTACCAATACAAGTAAGTTGAACTATTATCTGACCACCTTTTTGCAGTAAAAATAAAAGTGAAGGATACCGCGTCTCCCATTTTCATCTCATCATTTTCAATGGTTGCGGCTGTATTGCGGTGCATTAATCAGATATCAAATAAAGCGTCGTTTATCCAGTTATATCAATCTAAGTGAGTGTTATTTTGACAGTGTTTATCGTGCTATGTAATTTTATCCGGTCTCGCAGCGTTTCATTTATTATTTATTGACCGATATGGTACCTACTCATCATTTTTTCCCTCTCCACACAATAAATTATAGCGAGGTAAACACCCAAACAATAAGTATACACAATGAGTAGATTACAAGAATTATCACCAGACGCAGAGGTAGTATCCGGACACGCGGCACTAGCCGTTAACATGGCAGCAGCCAATGGATTACAGAATGTACTCAAAACAAATCTAGGTCCTCGTGGGACACTGAAAATGCTTGTTGGTGGTGCTGGACAGATTAAATTAACCAAGGATGGGAATGTATTGTTGCATGAAATGCAGATACAGCATCCTACTGCTGCTTTGATTGCACGTACGGCTACAGCTCAGGTGAGTATTGTATTAGAATGATGGTGTAATTTTATTGGAAGCGTCATTTTTTTGTAATATAGCCATTCATCTAACCCTTCCTTTAATACCAAATAATTCACCCCTTACAAAAAACAACCATCACTGATAATTACACTACAATACAATTCACAGGACGAGGTAACAGGTGACGGCACAACATCCACTGTTCTTTTATGTGGTGAGCTGCTTAAACAAGCACAAAGATATACCTCTGAGGGATTACACCCCCGTGTAATTGCAGATGGATTCGATATTGCACGTGATGCTACACTCAAATTCTTAGATGAATTTAAGATTGATTATTCTAATGGTGATAAGAAAATTGAAGAGGATCGTGAGTTGTTACGGTGTTTGGCATCTACATCACTCAAAACTAAATTGGAACATGAATTATCTGAAAAGATTGCCGATGCGGTAGTAGATGCTATGCAATGTATTGTCCCCGAGGATACTACCAAGTCGCCAGTTGATTTGAATATGGTTGAGATTATGACAATGCAACGTAAGATGGGTACAGATTCACGATTTGTGAATGGTATTGTGTTAGATCATGGTGGACGTCATCCTGATATGCCAAAGGTATTGAATAATTGTCATATCATGACATGTAATGTAACATTTGAATACGAGAAGACGGAGGTACAGAGTGGTTTCTTCTATTCTACAGCAGAGGAACGTGAAAAGCTAGTCGAGAGTGAGAGGAAGTGGTTAGACGAACGTTGTCGTCAAGTAGTTGATTTCAAACGATCGGTATGTAAGGAGGGAGAGAGCTTTGTTATGATCAATCAGAAGGGTATTGATCCATTATCACTGGATATATTTGCCAAGGAGGGGATATTATGTCTGCGTCGAGCAAAGCGTCGTAATATGGAGCGTTTGACATTAGCGTGTGGGGGTTCACCAATCCATTCTGTGGAAGATTTGGATGCCAATCAATTGGGCTGGGCTGGTAAAGTTAGTGAGGTATCATTGGGAGATGATAAGTTCACATTCGTTGAGGAATGTAAGCATCCCAAGAGTTGTACTTTACTACTACAGGGTCCGAATGTACACACTATTGATCAAATCAAAGATGCCGTACGCGATGGACTCCGTGCCGTCAAGAATGCTATTGAAGATCATGCTATTGTTCCAGGAGCAGGGGCGTTTGAACTTGCTGCTTCAATGCACCTTCGTGATACTGTTGCAAAGGCAACGAAAGGAAGGCCCAAATTGGGTGTTCAGGCTTATGCCGAGGCACTTCTTGTCATTCCAAAGACATTGGCTGAGAATTCCGGATTTGATGTTCAAGATTGTATACTCAAATTGACCGATGCCCGAGAGGATAGTGGATGCTCAATGGCAGTAGGATTGGATTGTTCATCTGGTGATCCTATGATTCCTGCCGATGAGGGAGTGTGGGATAACGTTCGTGTCAAAAGACAGTGTCTACACCTATCGACAGTGTTGGCATCTCAGTTGCTACTAGTGGATGAGGTCATGAGGGCTGGTAAGCAGATGGGGAAGAGTGCTGGACCGGGTCCTGAATAGAGACGAGGAGAAGACTGCTTGGGGGGTTCTTTGATAGATTGCTCCTACTTACTTCTCTAGTGACAGAGACATATAAGACAGTCGTATTGATGATCACCCATTTACTGCACTCATACTGCACTTCTACTCTACCCTACCCCGCCAAATCATTCTTGTAGAGTAAATAGAGAATATAGTTTAGTTTCCTCATCTAGTGTTTTGGTCAATGATGGAAGCATGTGTTATTAGTTTGAAGTTTATTCATCGTATGTCTATACATTAAGTTTACATTCTACACACTACACTATAATTTATGCAGTCCTTGCCACCAAACTGTTACGTCGCTTGGCTTTATACTGCAATCTAGTCTTCTGGAAAGAGGGCAATTTCACCTGTTGACCATCTTCTGTGTTAGCAGCGGTTGTTTTATCCTTCTTCTCATTAGCACCAAGAGGAGACGACTCCGACTTAGATTTGACAGGTGACGAATCACTCGAGGAACTACTATTCTTCGATACTGCCAGGGATGGTAATGCTTGTATAGATTCAATATTACCGAACTCCGATGACGTTGGAGTAGTTGATGTATTAGAAAATGAGAATGGTAGTGATGGAATATCCTCAATTTTAATACTGAGTTTAGTATCCTTCTCTATCATCATATCAGCATTCAACAACGTCGGTCTTGGTTTCAATCTAATGCTTGGTATAGGTCTAGATGAGAGGGATAGTAACCTTCTACTTTCCATATTCTCCTTGCCCTTATCATAAGTAGATTTCGACGATGATATTGATGATGATATCGATGATGACGAGGGCAAGAAGGTGGGTATGTCGACCTCCATCGATGCAGCCTGGCTAAATTGAAAGAGCCTTGGTCGTTTGTTTGCCCGAGGCGGTGGCGGGGGAGATAGTGATGGTGAATAATATGGTAAAACATCAGAACTAGACGGTGATTGATGAGTAGAGATACTCATGATATGATTTGATTATCTTCAATGAGGACAGTGTTGCAATTGAAATAGATATGCTGCAGGATTATGGTTTAAATAGCTGGACACGATTGTTTCTCTGTACGAATGACACGGAGTATGGATTCTTCTTAGAGATCCATCGATAACTGTGTTCAAAGACTTCAAGTAAGCATCTCGATCTGTTAAACAACATCTAATTTCAATCTTGGCCTATATATACTGTATGCAGTTTACAGCTATGCAGTCTTTACGAGAGACACTTTCCCTTATTGTTTGGAGGAATAAGCCTATCTTTGCGCACCACCATAACACTCTGCTCAGCATTATAAGAGATTGAAGTAGGGTAGTAGGTTGTGGAAGTTTGTAACACGTCAGAGGTTGACACAGTTCTTCTTCCGTACATCCATACCATTGTGCTCGAGCAAAGGTGTTGAGTTGAGACTACTACACACATGCAAAACATAGTCATCCACTTTGCTTTTGGTATTGATTGCCAACATATCCCCGTCTAATCATAATCCAACATGGGCCAGATCGATCAACAACAATATGCAAAGAAAGTAGAGAAAACATCCTCTACTGATGTTGCAATGGGAGACTCGTTTTCATCTCTATCTCTATCATCATCAATTCTCTCTGCTATAGGCCTCGGTCTTGGCTTTGGCACATATGGCATATGCGATAGTCTAACCATGACCAAACAGAAGCAAACAGTTCGTCTATGTGGTGACGATGAAGACATAGGAAATACGGTGACGATGAATGAAGACGAAGACGAGATCGATGCAGCATGGCGAGAATTTGATTGCAGTTGGGAGGATGTCAATGTCAAGAAGAAGAATGAAAATGATATGTTCAAGCTGTCGGTATCTCCGAGCCGAAGAAGCGGTGTCCGTCGAGGTCATCATGACGGATCCACTACAGGAACTTCAATCAAGATGATTAGTGTCCCTACCAAGTGAAAGTGTATCGATGGACCATCTCCAAGAGTATTCCTCGAGCAGCATAACATATGAGTTTGCTAATTGCAATGTTTGAACATAGATGTACACTAGATAAAGCTAAGATTCAAATCAAGACGATGATGTTTAGTTCATACTAACACAGTTTACTATATCTTTAGTAGTTGCAATACGCAGAGCATTGCATATGTGTAATGAACCACACTAATAGCTCACAAGAGAAACCAACCAAACATACAAGTCTATGTTCCTCTCCAAGAGAACACAGCTTTCTTAGGTTGTACTCATTCGGATACCTTTGGAAAGGATCTTCATAGCCTCATGGGGAATAAATCCATCAACAATTGAGATCTTACCCGCTACAATCTTTTTGTGAAGCTCAATTGTGTTAGCCTCATATGAGTTCTTGAATGCAAATCTTACAACGTGACATGGCTTATCTTGGCCTAAACGATGGATACGGCCAGCTGCTTGTACCTCTACTGCTGGATCTAGCGATGGTTCTAGTAGATATACACGAGATGCAGCTGTAAGTGTAATCCCAACATTACCACTCCGAAGAGTGATCACAAATACTGCAGGTTTACCATTCGATGTATTCTGAAAACTTCTGATGGCATCATCTCGTTTGTTTGAGCTTGACGACCCTGTGAATTGATGCACATCATATCCATCCGCCTGCAGTCCCCGAACACACGCATCATGAACATCCAAATGTTGAGTAAACACAACAGCTCTCAGTTTTGGTTCACTTCTACGATGAGTAGCTAAGTCCTTCCTCAAGGCAACAATCTTAGTGAGTTTTTCTGGTTTGTAATGTCTCTTCTTCTGTGTAACAGCTTCAGAAAGATTGCGGTGATCTACAGACTTTAGAACTTTGGCCATTTGAGGGACAAACTGCTTCTCGGCAGTGAATCTCTGCGCTCCCATGAGGTGCCGAGAGAATGTTGATGCCTTCGAGTTGATCTGATTGAAAGCTAAATCTTCATCCCGAGTCATTGTCAACATGATTGTTGACGTAGTAGATGGGGGAAGCGCAAGTGCTTCAGACTCATTGATCCGTTGAGACTTTGTATGCCTAATCATAAATGTTTTCATCAAGTCAACTAAAGCGTTGAGACTAGCTTCCGTCGGCTGGCGATTGAAGCTTGAAATGGCAGTATACAATGGATAAAAGGGGCTTCCAGCGTTATAAATCGAGCTAGTACCTGCGATGAATGACATTTGTTTGGTAATCTCAGTAGCTGAATTTGTAGCTGGCGTAGCTGTAATACCCCAACGAAGTGGGGAAGACAGGAGATTAGCACACTCAATTCTAGCTGACGGGCCTTTGAGGAATAAGTGACTTTCATCTTGTACAACACGATGAAACTCAAATGAAGACGTGACCAATGGTGGCCATTTGAAGGTGGCGGAAGACAAGATAATGTCTACTCCATTGATACCCAAGACGTCATTTGTCTTTGTGAGATCGATTGTTGCATTTGTCTTCTTTCGACTCTTGTGAAAAGTCTTGACAACTAGGCCAGGACTATGCTTTCTCACTTCATCTTCCCACTGACCAATAAGCGAAACCGAAGTCATGATGACAGTAGTTTTGATCTTCAGCTTCTTTGTTGGCAAAGCCGGAATAGCTGCAAGTTTGTTCGCCTTCACTTGGAGTAATACTGAGCGCTTGGCATCAAATTGTTGCTGTATAGCTGGATCAATATCGTCTTGATTGATACCATAACCTAACCCAAACGTTTCTCGCAAGGTTGCTACTTGCATGTTGAAATCAGCATTGATCTGTTGACGGGTATCGATATTCTTGTTGTATTGATTGCATCGAGCAGCAATTTGCTGACTTGTTGCAAGTCCATTGGGAGCAGGTTGGTTAGTCGCTACCAAGGCGAGTGTAACTGCAGTTTTACCCATTCCAACCTGAATGTTTGGTTATGTTATAGAACGCATGTGGAAGTTAGAAAACAAAGTCATACTATCTGGCATCTCTATAGCCTTGACATTTTCTTACCTCATCAGAGAGCCATCCGCCTCGATTATGAGTCCGTTCAGTTTCTACCATAAACGCAAGTGACTGCTTCTGGTAATGACGTAACGAGGTACTAAACCCTCTTCCACTCGGCGGCTGCATCTCAACGGGATGAACAGTTGTGATTTCAGAGAGGAGCTTGCTTATTGAAAAGTCTGCTGAACGACGTGTTCTTGACAACTGGTGAGCTGAAGGGGCTCTCACAACAAGTGGACGAGCAGCAGCAGCAGCAGCAGCAGGCGGTGGCTGAACCGCTTCAAGCTCTCGAGCACGACGCTTGGCCAATTCCCTCTCTCTTCTCCAACTTGGATTTGAATGAGTGGCTTGACAGTGTTTTGACCACATTGTACAATCTTTGGCCGGTTTGTCACACACATAGCAGTAGCAATTCGAACAGTGAAGCTTCTTATCCCCACTAAACGGATGCGTGACGCAGTTCTCCCTTGAGTGTGGGAAATCTGCCAAAGCATTACTCCCTTTGCTAGCTATAATAGTAAGCTCCTCATCTTCATCATCATCTTCATTACTGTTCTTTGTACCCGAATTGTTGTAATTATTATCGTCCTTTAGATTTCCCTTACTGGTGGTAGTATCACTAGTAGCATTTCTCCATGCTGGCGCCATTGGAACTTCTAATATGTCTGGGTCTAATATATTCATATCACTCCCCCGAGATGCAGCTGCTGTTGCCGCACCCCCACTCTTCTTTCCTAATGTGTCATATTCTTCATCTTCATCATCTGACAACAAACTAATTACTTCCATCCCATTGGATAGCTTGTTATTAGTTGATGTCTTCTTCTCTTGTTTCATTACTTTTTGTTTCTTCAAGGGAGATGCTGCATCATGATTTGTAGAATCTTTCAATGCACCATTAGTCATTGAACTACTGTTGTTGTTTGTTGAACTACTGATGTTTGTATTACCCCTCTGCACTACTAAATTACGCTGCACCTGACCAAACATTTGAAATAATCGAACCCAACCATCAACACCTCCATCAATTTGAGATAGTTTTATACCGTTTAATGATATAATAATATCATCTACCATTAATGGAGAATTGGACTGGTTTGACTTGGATGATATGACACAATTACCATCCTCGCTTACAATCCCTACGCCTAACGGGCCAGGAGGGATGGTAATATTGATTGACTGTTGTGCCATTGAGTTTGTTACTTCCGATAATTTTGTGTGATGATAATTAATTATTATTGGTTCTTCTTTGTATTTCAATTTTGTATGTTCACGTACGTATATTTGTATGCCTTGAATGTTCTTATATATACTGGCACAGGCGGATGAGGTAGGTTGATCTATTTATTTTGTGGTTCAGGTGGCAACCTGATGTTCATGTTGGCGTGTTACAACAGTGTTGGATTGTGTAATAATAAATTAGCCAAAGTCAAATAATAAATAATTAACAGCGTACCTAGCACTGCCTTTCAGATAAATATCTACAACCTAACACGTGCGTGTATTAACCAGTCAATAACAGTATACGTTGATTAATTATAGTAACGGCACTTCACCCTTGGGTTTTGAAGTGAAGTTGTTTGTTATTTTCATTTGTTGACTAAATAAAATGTCGAGTGGTTTACTCGCTTTTCTATCTTGCTAACAACCGTGTTCACAACACTGTACGGGCTATATGCAGCAGGGGCTTGCAATAAAGTATTATGTTACCAATTGAAGGTATATATAAGAATATATATCTTAGACTTACTCTTTCTATTGTAGTCTTACATTGATGTAAGTATGTGACACTTTCACTGGTCGGCTTTCAGATCAGTTCTTGAGTGATCTATCCGGTTGAAGACACCATTGTTCCTAAACCTCGAGAGTACCTTTGAACAAGATGAAATGAAAAGATGATATAAGTATGGGCACACACAGAAAGTCAAAAACATAAATAAGTACTTGACAGTACAGGTATCCAAATCATCATCTTCAGGGTATAGGAGTTTAAATAGTTCAGACAAATAATTTAAACAGGAACAAAGTTTTCTGCATCGGACCCTACCATACGACCTTTTGAAGTATGGTAGGATGTGTCCTGAAAGCGAGCTAGGTTATGTTGTCATCATAACTATACACCCCTTTCCATGAAGATGACTTAACTAGTTGATTTGTGTTTGACATATGAACTCACCTCTTGAGATGGAAACACTTCTTGATCTTGATCGTGTGTATCAGCTCCAACTGAAAGAGAAAGACAAAAGAGAAGGAGTAGAGGTGAGGTACAAGGATAGAGCAGATAGGTTATATCAAAACAAATCATATATCTTTTCGATCATGTACAATAACGTTTTATTTGAATGATTCTCGTCACTGAAAATTCCGACTGGGGCGGCATACACTCAAAGAGTAAAATCATTTCGAAAGGATAAGATAAATATGTGTACCTCGTACTCAAACGTACCTTGGTCTTGAGTTACAAGTGTTCTAAATACCACCGCTGCCGATGAAGAACCTAACCGAAGAAGAAAGAGAAAGTATTAGTACCATTTTAATACAAGAAGGCGTCAAACAAAATCCCGTGAAAGGCCAAAAGAGAAAAATAAAGAGAGATCAGTGTAACTATGACATAAAAAGCCAACATATACAAGTAAATGAATAAGGAAAAGAGACAGAACGTCCCATAAATCTTCCCTATTCAAAGCGATATTTAATCACTCTTGTTCTGAAAGTTTTAATGCAGCAATGTGCATATCATCATTTCCCCCCTTTTGCCTCTCTCCCCGTGTTGTTGATATAAAACATCATACACACATCATACATAATTATTCGATCAGTAAATCAGAGACATTATTCATCAGGCACCCAAAAGCCGATAAGCAAGAGGGTATCAAGAAGGGGAATCCGAATCCATCTCGATATCATCGTTTCGAATATTATTTGTAGTACATGGGTGCGACACATCAAAAGATAACTTACTAGTGTTCAAAGTCTTGATGTATCAGCCGCGGGCTCTTGACGTAGAAGATCTCAGTCAACATAAGATGGGGATTGAATATCAATTGCAAATCACGATGATGATTTCTCTTTCTTTACTTCCTCCTCCTCCTCCTCCTGCTGCTGTTGCTGCTCCAATTGCAAATCATTAGCCTCGGTACAACATTTAGTCCACGCTGCAATCGCTAGCGGGAGACATGCAGGTGTTTCTGCCGAAGACTCTTCATCATCATTATCACCAGAAGAAGAAGTAGATTCCTCACTATTGGAAGTAGCAGCATTAGAAGAAGAGGCCTTGGCAGCACGGATAGAATCAACACATGAGACCAATGCCCTTTGTTCAATTTGGCACCGAAGCTCACAGGCTGACGGCTCGACTTCCTTGGCTATTGTTACTTTGCCATCGCTGCCATTTTCACTACTGCTACTATCTACGCCGTTGCTTATTGGGAAGGACCACATTATATCAAGGAATAGCGTCTACCAACAACATCACTTCATGAACATCAACTATCAACCAAATGAATGGATCAGCTGAAAATTGAAAATCTTTGTGAAGGATACCGCACTCCCCACTCTCATAGTAATTTTATTGTGCTATTGCAATAACATTGACAACAAATAGATTAGGATGAGCGAGACAAAGCAACAAGGCAGAGGCAGTGGCAGAGGAGGTGGGGGGAGAGGAGGTTCTGGTGGTAGAGGCGGAAGAGGCGGTCGCGGAGGTGGAAAGAAGGAGAGTATATTAGAACTTGCCAAAGTAAGTAGATGAAAAAAAATGAAGGTGCATCACTTTGTACTTTTCGGCTATGACATATTATGAGTAATGCAGGTATATCAGCATACGAAATGAATCTAAACACATCACTAATACCTCTTGTATCTCTTCATATATCATGTGTAACATATAAAACATATCCAATTCACACAACAGCTGATAGATTCTAATGTTCGTGTAAAATGTTTAGGAGGGAGAGAGCTCCGCGGTGCTCTGCGTGGATATGACGAACTTGTTAATTTAGTATTGGATGATTGTGAGGAATTCTTAAGAGGTACGATATTGCCGTAAATATTGAGAATGTATTTGTATATGAAACTTGATTTTATATTGATTGATACTCATTTATTACATTTTGTGCCCTGAATTATTTAATGGCGACGGGGGTATAAAACAACGACTTATCTATCAATATTATGGGAATTATTAACTGAATCATATATTTATACACAATATGAAATGAACAATCTAAAACAAACAAATATCAAACAGATCCCGATGATCCTGAGCAGATTACAAATCAGACACGAAAGTTGGGATTAGTTGTTATTCGAGGAACACAAGTTAGTCTAGTCTCCCCAGAGGAGGGTACTGAAGAAATTGCTAATCCATTCCTTGCTGGAGATGATGAAGATGAAGAGGAAGTGGAGGCAGTAGCAACAGAGGGATAAATACATACTCTACTTGAGTATAATAAGTATCTTCTGTCATTTTTTTTTAATACATACGGCATAAAATTTGAGATGCATGGTTAGTTAGATAGATTAAGTTAAATCTACTACTACAAGAAAGACCAATGTCAGTAGTTGTATCAAACAAAATATAATGCTAGGTAATCCAGCCATAATGCCCTGCGCTGCCCACATGAATTGCTCAATGAGTCCCTCCTGGGTCCCGTGAAATGGCCAACTTATACTTTAAGTATAGCTTTCAGAAAATAAAAACTCAAAAAAGTGGCCGGCCAGTTCCCTCTATGTCTAAGACATGAAGGGAACTGGCCGGCCACTTTTTCCATTTTTTCATTTTTGCGACTTGTAGTTAAAGTATAAGTTGGCCTTTTTCACTTTATTGTAATTGGGAGTCTTTTGGATACCTGAGCAATTCATGTGGCCTGCACTGCTAGCGTAGCTAGCTGCATACAAGGATACTATGCGGTATCTTTTTTCATACTTTTACTTTTTAAATTGGTTGATGGAGTTTGATGGTGAATAATAGCATCATTCTATCGACATGGGGAAGAATAAGAAGAAGTCCAAGGCTGCCAATAAAGCTGCAGGTCGTGGCGTTGTAGGCCCAAATTACTTTCAAGTACTTACTGGTTGCATTGCTAACAAAAACATATCTTTAATATTGGTTGGCGAGAGTCACGAAGATGCAATTGACATCACTCGTATTGGTGGTGGAAAGATAAAAGAGGGCTGGATATCTACAAATTATATTGATCTAACAGGTGAAATGGTTGGCAAGTTTGGTTGCATTGGAGAAGATGAAGTTGATGGTATCAATATAAAATGTGGGATCTGCAAACGAAACACTAAAATGTTACCATTAGGTAAAGCTAAAGAATGGGGGAATGATGTAGGCCGCGAAGAGATTGAGTATATGGAACCAGGTCGTGAAATGGTATTGTTATGGGTGCCAAACAGTGATGGCGCAAAAGGTAGAACATTCTTAATGGAGTTATTTATACATGAAGATGGTGATGATGATAAAAAGAAGAAGACAAACTCAAGATCACACCACCCAACAGAAGTGATTGAGTTATTAGATAATATGTCAAGTGCAATGAATCAAATGGGAGGTGTAAAGTCGCTATCAAAAGCTGTGCATGATCTAAAAGCTAATAAGAAAGACACATCATACACTCTTTTCCAATGGGCAGACCTAGATGAGGAAGCAAGGAGTATGAATCACCGACGTCTCTTGGGAGAAGATATAGAAACAACCAAGTATGATGAGTTAATAAACAACAGAAAGTCAAAACGACAAAAAGCAGATAATCTCTGGACGTTTGATGACTGGTTACTTGCAGTCAAGTCAAAATTGGAAGGGGATAGTGGAGAAGATACTCCATCGTTCCATCTATTGTTAGAGGCACCGATACCACCCAGTGAAGTTGAACTCTGCAGGGATATAGTACCAAACTTTGAGCACACACAAGCGGCAGACTGCATTCGATGTCTATCACAAGACTCTGATGAATCGAGTATAGATCAGCACGATCCTTCTTGTGATGGTTTCGGAGGCTACATTCCTCACATTTATAGAAGATTGTTGGGGAGATTGAAAGGGCAGAGGAGAAGTCATTCTTACATTGTGTAGACTGTAGAGACTTGGGTTGTCAACACGAGACGGAAGATATACACTCAAAGGAATGGCTGGATCTTCTCGAATCAGATGAGAGAGACAAATTACTTGGATCTTCTCAATCTAAGCAGCATACCCATCATAAAGATGGGAAGTGCCTACCTGATTGGGACTTATCACCAGAGGAAACCGAGATTGTTAGATTGCGTGATAGTGGTCTACTCAAGAGTGATGAGGATGAAGAAGATGACGATGAGCAAGAAGAGGATGAGCTTATCACATTTCCATCTTATGAAAACTTTCTCAATGTATCGGAAATTCTATACTACACACCACACATCAAGATATCATACGCGCCATTCCTTGGCAAGGTGGTCAAATCATTTGATACATGGAATGCTTTCTTTTTCGAGCTCTTCTTTGGAGGTACTATCAGCGATGCCTTATCCATGCTTGACCTATCTAGTATCAATGGACAATACTTACATACGAGGTCACCCATAATGAAGTTCTGGAATGCTAATACCGGAGAATATGAGTTTCACAAGAGATCAAATGAAGAGAATGATCTTACATTGCCAATGTTACCCATCAAAGCGTTTCTATGTGCACGGGGAAGTAAACCAGCAAGGACGTGGTGTTCAAACATTTTTGCTTGTCTTTTGGACTCAGACTGCAAAGACTTGAATGATATGGCGAGAGATATCAAAGAATGGCTAAGTGCCAGTATAGCAACTCAATGCAAAGACCCGAAAGAAGCGGATAATGAGATAGGAGGAGGAGACTGGTTCCTAGCCTATCTTAGAGAGTGTCATCGAGATATTTATGAAGATATAGATCGGTCTGATCCAGAGAATATATCAAAAAGAACTAGTATACAAGGCGAGACAAAGAAGCATAAGATTGGAGCTATAAAAATCCCTAGCTGTGTAGATGGCTTTCAAATGATTTCTGACGAGTTGGATAAGCCAAAGGATGAGTCAATTATGAAACTTACAGTATCTCGAAACTCTGAGGTCATGTCAAAAATACTAATTGATATCTACATGAACAATCTTGTGGATGCAGCAACACTAGCCAAGATCGCACAACTCATATCACAAGAAACCGAGAAAAAGAATATCACCATTGTTTGTTATGCAGGTTCATGTCACACTAAGAAACTTTGTGACTTCTTTATGCAACCGAATTACAAGTTCAAGAAGCGCATATTTGCTGGGAAATATGATTGGGAGGAGGAAGAAGGAAAGATTATACATCTACCACCCGAGCTTTGGGATCTCAAAAGTTTGTTTCGCTAAGTCGTCATAAAGTAGTATAACTTAACTGGTTAATATACTATATATTTGCATCCATGCAAGCATAAAACTCTGGTTTTGAAAACACTCTCCTCATTATTTGAAACACATTATCCCTCGAACCTTGTGGGTAGTATTCAGGTGCAATCTTTCGAAGCTCGCCAAGCCGATGGAGCGGTATGGTAGGGAAATCATGATGCTCACAATGGTAATTTGTGCCCACTGAGAAAATGAAGGAGTAGAGTATGTGAGATTTGAACGACTGCAACGATATAAAGTTGAAAAGATACAAGCACAATACTTACATGTCAATAATGAGTACCATCTACCAGCATATGTCGATGACGAAGGTATACAGCTACCAGTTTGTTCATCTATAGTAGACCCGTGATTGGTCACAAACATTGCGCAAGCAGGATGAGGAGGTATACTCCACAGTGTCTCAGATAAGTACAAGAATAATAACGATTTCCATCCAGCTAGCTTCCATAGTAATGCTCGTACTGCTACTGCACACCGACAATACTTCGCACACTCTTCATGAAATTGTTGTGGTTTGTTTGGAAAGAAGTAGTTTCGTCCCGTGATTGCAACTACGACATCATTCATGATGAGCATCGCTCTTTCATACATAAAAGATGATGTAAATAAAAGAGCATTTCGTATTGGATGGCCTTCTTTCCATGCATTGAAACCTGTTTTACTAATAGACATGGTAACTTTCTTATCACCAAACTTGAATGTCGGGCCTATTTCACCCTTTAATTTCATTCTATGTGCCACAAACAATACATCTCTGTTGACATGTGAATGGGAGAGTCAATGAGCTAGGAGGAAGTTACATATATTATGAAGGGAACAAATAACACAACATTGATACTCACCCATCTTCAAAATCTTTCTGGAAGATGCGCGTTTCAAATGTACGAAGATGAATAGAGATTATAGTAACATATGTTAGTGCATTCGGTTTGCAAAGGCAATCAAACATAGAGAAACTAAATTCAAATGAAGTGGCCAAATCACCGAGACTTCATATTGAACACACGAATTCATATCATAAAACAAACTAACGCGGACTTTCCTGATCACTCTCAAATAATTGCTTTAATGACGCTGACTTTTCATCTCCCAATGCTTTATGATGAGTTAAATGTCCATACTTGAGATATAGATAATATCCAAAAGCACTCGGCATGGATCCCCAGAACAATAACATATCTTGTAAATCCTTTTTCTTTATTCCGAGAAACTTTTGTTGTCTCTTCTTTAATAACGAGCCATGTAACAAATCATGGAGTATCTGTAATGTCCATAAAGAGAACATAGATCCAGGGAATAAAGCTAATAATGTTATTTGATATGGATGCAATTTACCACTAAGTAATGATAATCCAAATAAGCATGTATTGGATAAAAGCAGTAGTGATAATGCCAATGTGTGACTGCTAGAATCACGTTCTAATGGTGATATTTGGTCACCATACTTTGATAACATTTCACGTCTTCTAGTTTGATGCCATTGTGCAGCTGGAGAGAATACTGATGATTGTTTATTGTTTGTTGAGAGAGATGTTACTACCACAGGCTCATCACTTATATGTACATCATTATTATTAGTTGCAATTGTACTGTATAACACTGTTTGTATTTTATTCATCCGGTCTGCTCTGAATGTTGTTGGTGGCACATAGACATAACAAAGAACATGTGACTTTGAAAATAAGAGAGCAAGTATCCACAGATTGCTCCTCTTCCACCGACACCGCCCACTGATGGTATCATTGTTCCTCATGATAATGCCTTTTACTGGTTAATTATTATATTATTATTACCATCACACGCTGAAGAGAGAGCTGCCGGCCACTCTGGCTACCGGCTGGAAAAAATTGGAGATTGGAAAAAATTGGAGATTCTCCAATTTTACCTAACAAAATGGACATTTTACCTAGTAAAATTAAGAGCAACTCTAATTTATAATAATCTATAATATATAATATGTTATTGCAATACCGCCGCAATCAACACTATCAGTATACATATGAACAACATATAAATTGTATAGTTCACCATACTTGCAATGTTTATAGTGATATTGCCTATTTACTGGTCAGAAGATACCCAATTTTGACTTGTTATTGCATCCTACTGCCTCTAATATCGTTCAACGGCCAAAATTGATTGCAGAAATGAATTCTACATGCAATTTAAGGTCATAAATGGGTCGCCGATATTATGATTGCAATTATTGCAATGCATATCCATCATTTTTTACTCGCTCAATGGCCAATTTTGTGCTATCACTAACAAATTTGTTAGTAAAGGATACCGTATCCTTAAATTGGAGATTCTCCTATTTTTTCCAACTGGTAGCTGGTATTATCTTCCTACGTCCAGATAACCTAACGTCGCGCCTTGATCCTCGCTTGATGGTAGTCCTGTGATGAGATGAGATACTAGGTATGAGAGAATGCAGACACGTGTTGTTTTGTAACTAAATTCT